>JAABUS010003695.1_pt1 | contig 24082 bp, 27 predicted proteins | sample 5560161 | NCBI WGS metagenome assembly JAABUS01 (sample SAMN10711885, study PRJNA513376) | rock metagenome | isolation source: Antarctica rocks | place: Antarctica: Victoria Land, Trio Nunatak nord | collected 2016-01-04
ACCCACATCCTAACAACCCCAATCCACACCCCAGTAATCGGCCCCTCCACAACCCAACTCTTCGCCAACCTCTCCCTCGCCCTTTCCTTCCCCCCCGGTTCCGAAATCATCCTCTCGTCCCTCGACCACGAAGCCAACATCTCCGCCTGGGTGCGCATGTCCGCCACCCAAAATCTGGTTCTGAAATGGTGGGCCCCCTCCGCCTCCACCACCACGGATCTGCGCCTCACGCCCGAGAACCTGCGGCCCCTGATGTCGGCCAAAACGGTCTTCGTGGCGTGTACGCACGCGAGTAATGTGCTGGGCACGATCCATGATGTGGGCGCGATAGCGGCGGAGGTGCATAAGGTGCGCGGGGCGCTGCTGTGTGTGGATGGTGTGGCGCTGGCGCCGCATCGGGGGGTGGATGTGGGGAAGCTGGGGGTGGATTTCTATGCGTTTAGTTGGTACAAGGTACCGAGATCCTGCCTCCACTTTTCTGATCTTCTGTCGTTCTCCCTCCTCTATCTCCCTCATCCATCCTCTACCGGGCCCTCAAAAATCCCACACCCGTTTGAATTCCACAGAAGTAACCAAAGATCCACCAGGTCTACGGCCCCCACAACGCAACCCTGTACGCCTCCCCCTCCGCCCTCCCCCACCTCCACTCCCTAGCCCACTACTTCCACACCCCCGCCACCTCCCTCGCCACGAAACTCGGCCTCGCCGCCTCCTCCTACGAGCTCGTCGCCGCCCTCCCCGCCATCGTCGCCTATTTCGGCTCCGACCGCCCGGCCACCTGGGCGCAGATTGCAGCGCACGAGGAAGTCCTGCAGCGCATCCTGCTCAACTACCTGCGCGGGAGGTCCGATGTCACGATATATGGTGATAGGAGTGGGGATAAGGAGGTGAGGGTGCCGGTGGTGAGCTTCAGTGTGGAGGGGTGGAGCTCGAGGGCGGTGGTGGAGGGGGTGGAGGCCTGCTCGGGGTTTGCGTGTAGGTGGGGGCATTTCTATAGTAAGCGCCTTGTGGATGATGTGCTGGGCCTTGGGGGCGAGAAGATGGGGCTGGTGAGGGTCAGTATGGTGCATTATAATACTGGTAAGTGGCTTCATGTTCCGGGGAGAGAGGGTGGTGAGTCGAATGCTGATTGGGGAGTGTAGAGGAGGAGATTGGAGGGTTTGTTAGGGTGCTGGATGAGGTTTTGAAGGGGAAGACGTAGCGCGCGCTGTTTGGGGGGGATGTTGGAGGTTTCTTGAATATTATAATTTGCAGATCTTATCTTGGATGTGAAGATCCTTTTCGCGGTATTCTGAGGTTACAATGAGTTCTTCGTTTGATACTCGGCCGAAGCCACCCTCGCATCCGGTTGTAGATTGGGGTCAGGCCGATGCTAGAAAAATTGTGGGTAGGTTCTGCACGATTGGGCCGCCCAACGGAGTACATTCCAGAGCTTTTCGGTGGTGGATAGAGCAAAAAGGAGGAAGGGTATGTGCGCATGAGAGAACATGATTCAAGGTGAATATGCGACCCAGGATTGGTTCTATAGAAAGAGTGGTAAAGCGCCGTAGTCGCTGAGGTTTGATCCTAAGAGGATAGATGCTGCTTTCCGCGTGGCCAGTATATGGCTTTGCATCCCAGACCTTTGGGCAGAATTTGAAGAGTGGATCGTGGTGGCAATGGCTGATTGCTGACTTGGACTATGCAGAACGCTCGTAGGGTCTTGGATGGAACCCATGTAATTATATCGCTGGCTCGGACTTATACAGAACGCTCGTATGGTCTCGGATAGAACCCATGTGATTACACCGTCTTCGGGGACGAGCGGAGCTTTTTCATGGATTTTCCATCAGCTATTCTGCAGAAGGCCATTGAATCGAGTACCGCTTGTCATCATGCCGTGCTGTCTGCGAGCTTTGACACGCTGCCGTAGCAGCATTTTTTGCGGTTTTTGGCTTTGGGACTGTTGTTTCATTTTCGTAGAGCAGAAGTCGAGAGAAACGGTCCTTGACTGCCGAGGCTATAGTATAGTTGGCAGAGTCGGCAGAGTCGACCACTGTGACGTTAATCGAAAGCTTTAGATTAGGGTAATTTCAGGACCTCTTCAAAAGCCTTGATTACGTCCTCAAGCTTTCGATCTCTGGCTTTCTCGAAGGGTGTCTCCTCATCTTCATCCGCCAAGTCGGCGTCGGCGCCATTCTCGAGTAGGAGCCGAATAATGACATCTTGTTTGTGCTCGGCGGCCAAAGCAAGAGGGGTATTCCCCTTCATATCTTGCGTGTTGACGAGTGCGCCAGCTTTCAGCAACAGCTTCGTAGGGATTTTGTGACCTTTGGTTGCAGCTAGAGAGAGCGCTGTCCGGCCTTGCGTGTCTCTTGCTTCGAGTACAGGCTTGTGCGCAAGTAATAGCTTGACGCACTGGGTCTGGGCTGCTTCGGCGGCGTACATCAAGGGTGTCTTTTCAGTCTGATCCGCTTGATCGATTGCGATGTCTGGCTGTTTCAGCAGAAGCTCAATGCCTTCTTTGTTTCCCTTCGAAGCTGCAATGGACAGCGGTGTTCTGCCCTCCTCATTCGGGAGGTTGACATCTGCGCCTCTGTCAAGCAAAAGCTGCAGCGCAGCATGCTTCGACCAACAAGCGGCTCTGTACACGCACCCCTCCCCCCATCGTGCAGTTCGCGTGAGGTCAAGATCGGAACGTTCGAGTAGTAATCGCAGGATTGCGCAATCGTCCGCCTTCGTAATTGCCATCCATAACGGTGTCTGGCCTTGGTTCTTCAGTTTGTAATTTAGGTCGACGTTAGAATGGGCAAAGACCATCCTTACAATCTTGGTGTTTCCACGGCTGATGGCATTCATCAGGGGCCTCCAGCCATCATTGTCTTCAGGGTCAGCTTCGATACCTTCCTGTAACAAAAGAAAGACAGCCACATCTTCCCGACTTTCTCGGGCGGCTTTATGCAAGGGCGTCTGGCCTAGATGGTCTCGCGCGTTCAACTGAGACTTATCGCCACTTAGGAGAGCTTTCACAATTCCCAGATGCCCTCCTTCCGCTGCGAAGTGGAGAGGTAGTCGGTGGCCAATAGTACCATGAAGCGGGTTTGCACCACGCCGAAGGAGCAGCTCTACGATCGGTAGCTGTCCGTATTCAGCTGCTTGAATCATCGCTGCCCAACCCATTTGGTCCTCGGTTTCGATATTAAGACCCTCATCGAGCAGACTCTCTACCTTCTTGATCTCGCCTTTCCTGGTCGCGCAGAAAAACAGACTCCGTGTGCTTCTCTCCACATCTTCTTCGATCTCTTCGGGTTTGCGAGTACCAGACTGGATGATATCTGGGAGACGCGCTAGCTGTCGCATTATAGCCAGCTCAAGCACGTTTTCACTTCGGGCCGTCGCCATACTGATCATTGAGTCAATCGAAGCTCTCATTTGATCTTGGGTAGAAGCGTGAAGAACATCGTAAAGGCGCTGGGTGAAGCGTGAGATATCTTCAATCAACTGCCGTAGACCCTGTTTGTCGACGGCGGCCCACCACAATTTTTTCAAGGGGTTGTTGCGTGCTTGAATTACCGTGGCGGCAGCGGCAGACGAAGCGTTGTCGACATTTGAAAAAAGCTTCCTGAAGGGGCTGAAGGGCTTGGAGGGTGCTTTATCCGCTTTTTCGGTTGACGCACGCGAGGTATATGCCGGAAGGTCGACCAAGCTTAGGTTATATTTCTTCTTCAGCAAATCCGAATCGTTTGTGAGGTTGCTAATGTGCTTGAGTGTCTCAATCACAAGCTGCCAGTTAAGGCTGGGATCCGCCTTCTCGGGGTCAAATAAGTCGACTCTCTCGGCCCATTGTTCCACCCGAAACTGTTCCCAGTCTAGCATGCATCTAAACATATCTGCATCCCGTCCGAGATTTTGAGCAGACGATAGAAGGTTGAAGCCTTTGACGCAGCCATCAAAGACTTGGACGGAAAAGCCAATTACACTTACAAGTGTCGCCGCGCCTGCCACGCCTTCGAGCCCGGTAGCCATCGAAGCTTAGTATCGGATTTTGAAGATTGACTTTGCCGTTCGGAAGGAGAGGGAAAGAGGTTAGGAATTTGTCCTTGGGCCTACATTACGCAAAGTAACTGATAGTGGCATAGATTGGTCGGTGTTCATCGCTTTTTGGGCCATAGCTATATTAAACATCCCTAGAGACATCACGAAACTCATCTGACAGCTTAGAAGATTAGATAGTGAGGTTCGTGTTGTCGAGAAGGCGTTCGGTATTCGGGGCGTGAGAGGTGCCACAAGAGGGAAACTTTAGCCGTGGATTCTTGGCGTCGCTTGCACCTGCCGGTCTTCCCCTCGCTGATGCCGTCGGCGAAAAGTAAAGTGCCGTTTCTCTGCTCTCATTCTAGCAAATACGCCGAAGCCTGATGTCGACCCATTTCTCGTCAAGCAGAAATGCTGATTCGATGACATGATCTGGTTGTCCTCAACAGGAGAAGAGACGGCTCGGCAGTATATCTGAAAGTCGGTAGATTTCTGATTCAAGGAGGGCTGATGCGACCCATCACTTTCTGCGGAATAGTAGACACCCCACTCCACTATAGGACCAGCGCCATTAGGAATCGATCCTAATACAAAGCAATTCACCCTCTTTACATCATCTGCTTCCGAGGGGCAAGCTAGACTTAAGCCACTGCAACTGGAGGCTCTGAGATGAGGGGTATTCAGATTTCTCTTATTAGGCTTATTATACTTTATCAGCAGTCCGCTCCACGCATGATCCATCACCCTCGATAGTTTTATTATAAGCTCCAATTGCTATCGGGTCGATTGATACCATGCCTACTGTGTTCGTTAAGCTTTTTAGATTGGTCTTTCTTGGTCGATTTGCTTCGAAGGTTCTGCGCTCGGGACGCTCAAACTTTTATGGGGTTTCACATGACATGGCTAAAGTATCTCGTCGATAGCCCGCAGAAGTCCACGTGTAACCGTGAGGTCCATCGAAGTGGTGAAATCTGCATGTGTACGTCGTCTAGGTTTTATTAGTATGCCGCAAGGGACGTCGCACGTGCTAAAAGTCTTATCTCGCCGCCGTACTAAAACAAGTGGTGATTCAAATAGTAGGACGCGCCGTTTCGCACACATGTGCCTGTACTCTTGCAGAAAGTGGTTTTTGCAAGCGATTCATACAACATTATGTCCGATCAGACACACAGTGAGACAGGACCGTACAGCCGGCGAGGTGATGCTATATTGGGTGTCAGTATAGCTTGTGGGGCGCTCGAAACCGTCGCGGTTGCTCTGAGATTCCTGTCACGTCGAAAGCTTGGTGCAAACTGGCGAATTGATGACTGGCTAATTCTCGTTGCCCTCATTCCAAACTATGCCATGGTCATAATCTTTGGATTCGGTAAGTCTATTACCAATGCTGCGATACCAATTTGACTGAGATTCTCTTTCAGCGGTTGGCGAGGGCAAAGCGGGAATGCACAAAACAGCACTTTCCGAGCACCAGCTCGAGACATTCTTGAAGGTTCATAGAATGAACCGTATTCAGATTCAGCGTGCACTAATACGACTAGACCGTCTACGCGTCTATGATTACTTATGCTGCCACTGTCACGCTTATTCGGATATCGGTTCTGTTCTTGTTGCGTCGAATATTCGACATCCTCTATGTTCGAATCATCATTGGAATCCTTGGTGGACTTTGCCTGGCCTGGGGTATCTCGATCATTTTCGTCAATGTCTTTCTTTGCATCCCGGTCTCAGATGCCTTCAACCTAGCCGTGGCCATGAGCATTAGCAATCGTTGCATCGATCTTCAGGCCTTGTTATACGGCATACTGGGTAGTGCTGTTAGTCTAGATGTCGCGATCTTGATTCTGCCTCTACATCAGATCTGGCGATCGCGGCTTCCTAGCAGGCAGAAGTACGAAACGACGGCAATTCTTGGTTTGGGAGGACTGTATGCTTCCACGCATGCTCCGAGCGCCGTATTACCCTTGCTGACATCTTTGAGTGCTTGTGTCGCCAGCGTTATGCGCATCCTAGCTATTGGCAAACTGGAACGCGCAGACCTCGTCTGTGAGTCGGTTTCTCTTCTTCTTGGTGACCGTTGACAACTTAGTTGACAGCGAGATCTTAGATACTGGGGTTCAAGGCTATATGTGGTCTCAAATCGAGCCTTCCGCAGCAATTCTCTGTGCATGCTTTGCGACTTATCGTCCCCTCTTCCGAAACATGCGCATGCGTCTCCCGAGCATCATCACCAAGAGATCCTCTGTAACCGAGCCCAACGACGTTTCTAGACGCTGGCCTACCAGCATTGGAAGCGAAAAGGATTCAGAGAACGGACCGGGGAAGAAGCACGAGCAACCTGGCCTTGGTGAGACCTTGTCAAGTTAATCCTATAACCAACAAAGATTCTGACGTGACACCAGGAACCCCGTGAAACGCTAGGAGAGCTTCATTCGTGAAAGGCCACGCAAGTACCACGCAGTGAGTGGTTGAATGTATGAGAGATTCGTGCATTGAATTCCTATCATCTATCTTCGTGTATGCATTCTCTAGTGTGAATTCAACTCATAGCTGCCTCGCTGCCCTCTGTTGCGATACCAATATCGAGCCTGCAGGAACATCAATCTGACCATCAGACACCCCGTTTCACTTCGCACAGGGCTTGTAGGCTGCATTCTTCGGACGCTGATCTTGTCATTTCATCGTCAGTGCGAGAGCTTAGATTTTGGGAGTTTCAGGCGCTCGCAGGAAGCGCAGCTCCATTCATTAGGGGAAACTATCGGCCAACTTTTTGACGAGGTGAGGATGAATTGGTTGAGTACTAACTAGCTCAAGAGGTTTACCTTTCCAGAATCGTACCCATTGAGCCGGCGAAGTTTACAAAGTCCAGCCCCCATCGGTGAAGCCTCAATGGATGATAGTCATCACATGAGTACTCTCGGGTCAGCAGATAAGTTCCAACGTCGCTCCTGCATACATTTCACACGTGTTTTCATCCACTGATGTTGTCCGATAGGCTCCAGACTCTAAAAAGGCAACGACTTCTCCAAGTCAGCCAAAGACGTCAAAAATTCTCAAATTCGATATACTTACTCGCGTCATGGACGTGGCTGCTGCACATCCTTGTTGACCCACAACGTGAGGGACGACGACCCAGTCGACGCTTTCATGTTCACGAAATCTGGATGATGGAAATTTGTGGGTGCGTGGTGGTGCGCAAAGGATTCCTACGCGATCATTGCCTCGACAGTCAAGCTGGAGCTCGATATCGGCGACGGCTGACATCTCAGATTCCTCGTCAATGGCGATGTCATCATTGCCATTGAAATCTTCCATATCTGTTTCCATTGGCGCACCCAAGGCTTCTATCGAGGCTCATCAGCATGGAGTCCTGTTTATATCGCAATTCTGCACGAGCCAGGCTTTGCCTTACTTTGCAAGTCACCAACACAACCGCGGAGCTTGAGTTTGCTGCCGCGCCAGCGGGCCCAGAGGATGTGCATCAAGACCGTGAAGCATATCAGGAGGACCAGCCGAGTCGTCTGCAGGATATAGATGTTCCTCTGCCACGAGGTTTCCTCTGAGGCGTAAGAGGAAGGAGGTGTCAAGGTGGCATTGGTACCGCGAGCGACATGTGTAGTGGAGGCTGGGAGAGCATGAGCTTGGAAGAAGGCCGGGAAAGCTAGAAGCGAGCGAGAAATGATGAGGGAATGCATTGCAAGGCTGCTGAAGGAAATGGAAGAATCACAATTTTTAGGCGTTGGGCGATACTTCGAAAGAGAGAGCGCGCCCAGCCGCCATTTAAGGAAAGGCGAGGCAGGCGGAACGCCTAGCACAACAGCCTCGTCATCGTGTCAGGCTCAGCTGAAAAGTCATCATGGAAAACCGGTTTGGCCAGGGCCGGAAGACGCCCCCTGCTCAGTTTTAGAAGCGCCGTCGTGTCATTGGCTGAGATCAGCCTTGGCTTGCTTCTATCTACCGGTCTGCCTCGGCTTGGGAGATTGTGCAGGAGTCCAGGGGCGTGGGCCACGAAGAAATCCAGCAAGAGCACATGCGCAAGGAGGCAGAAAAGTTCCAGAGATAAATGTCTCGACGAGTATGACATCGCTGGGATGGACATTATTATTACGAGACGCAGTTGAGAGAACACCTTGACGAAGAGACCATAGCGTAGGGGACAGATGATTGATGCGTTACGGAGACACACCGGCAGACTTACTTCTCGAAGGACTTCTGGTTAGCGTGCATTCAAGTACAACATCGGGTCTTCTCATGACGACCGGTATCAAAGTTCTGCCTTCGTAGCAACATCCGCGCCATTTTCGATAAACGTCCAATAGCGAGTGATCATTCGATCTATACTTTGAGAAAAGCAACTTCCAGCACAATAGTAGCAGTTTTCTTATGGCCTGCATGGAATTTCCCAGCCACCAAGCATGTGCATGACTTTTGCCGACACCCGCCCGAGCTAAGGGGCGCTTAGTCACCTGGGACGCCTGGGACGCCACCTTCGAACTCGAGGTTTGCAAAGACCTGCCTTGCGATCAGAACAATCACCCGTACTCAGTTAATCACTTCGTACGGGACAATCACAACATCATCGATGATCACTAATCCCATGAACCCTACTGCTGCCATGTGATAGATCTTAGAAGCACGGAAGGCCTATTCTTGTCCGCCTCTAATGATTGGAAGGATCTCCTACGCTGGCGAGACCACGTCACGGTAACAATGGAGTTTTCGGGCCACATAGCAAAACACTGATAGCGGAGGAGGAGGCAAAGCTCTGAATGTCCGCCGGTTCCCACACAAGAAGCAGAAGAAGGCAAAGAAAGCAAATCGACAACCTGCCCGGAAATACACTCACAGTACCATTACCATCAAATTCGAGGAAGTGCGTTATACGCATGAGAAAGACGACCATGTTGCTTTGAACGATGCTTTCCCTTCTGCTTCTCAAAGGCGCAAGGCGCTCGATGATGACAAATCCAATTTTTTCGGCTACGATAATGCGATGATCATTATGAATCTCTGCTCGAGGCTCTAAATCGACCATCCTGAGTTGTTGCCTACATCAAAGTTTCAGGCATGGCACAGGACTATGTACTCCACGGCGACTTCGTCCAGTTCACCGGCTTCGCTCGATGTAGAGCATGCCAGGCCAAGGACCTAAAATGCGCTCTGCAACAGAGCGACGAAGGGTGTATGGCCTGTGCGGGGGCGAATCGAGTTTGCATCTTCACCCGAACTGTAGAAATCTCTGCAGTGAAGCCCACCCGCGCCTGGGAGACTCTGTTGCACGGTGGTCGAAAGCAGGAAGTGGTCGCAATGCAGACACCTGTACCTTCTATAGCCACGTCTACAACACCGTTTCAGGCCGGAATAGAGTGTTTGCAACCAAGACAAGCGAAGATGAGCGAACCTACCAACGCGCCCACATCAGTGGCTGAGGATGACGAGGAAGACATCTCAATCAGACCTGATGCCCGCAACCCAACACCGCCAGAAACATCCCGTAGTGGCATTGATCCCACGGATAGGAACCAACTAGCCGACATCCCCAGTCTTGCAGATCAAGAGCGACAACGAGAATTAGCGCTTTCAAATGCGCACGTCAACCGCTGGCTTGATGAAGGTTTGTCCGACTCGATGGAATACGATCCTGAGAGGGCTTGGATGGGTAGTGTCGATGCGAAAGATATAAATCCTGGACCTGACACTCAATCTGAACCAATGCGCCGTACTCAAAGCCCTTCAGACATTGCTTTTCCTAATACTGGCGGTGGAGTCTCAAACAACCAGTCTCCAACGCTTGAAGCCTATCCGTGGCTTGAATCGCTACGAATTCCATCGTTAGAGAATACTGTATCCCAGCCTGCGACATCAAATCAAGCCATGTGGCGGTTTGCCCGGCGCGCGAACAGCATCGAGACAGCATCTCGCTTGGCTGTTGAGGGTGACCCGAGTGGTGTGGTAGATGAGCGGCACTTGGGACTTCTTGTTAGAAATTTATCATTTGTAGGCCGCGAAAAGATCCTCGACCAATTACAAGGCTCGTCGCGCTTCGAAAAAGGTGATAACACCAGGGGAGCACTCTGGGGATTGGCCAACTCTGGGTCTTCCCAGGTACGCCCGTATGTGATTAACCATACTTCACAAAGACATGAGAAAGCCGACAATAAATCTGTGCTCGAACCTTCCAGTCCCTATATTTCACGAGCTACATCGCTCAGCGGATCGACTAGGAAAATCAACCCGAACGCACAGAAAGAACAACTTGAGGGAAGACCACAACAGCCAGTAGTCGAGAGGGGAAAAGCGCCGAGAGAGATTAACATGGGACACGTTAAGGTTCTCGAGAAAGAGACCGAAGCAAACGCTTCAGAATTAACACAATTTGTATCAATTAATCCTTTGCCGCAAAGCTCCCTTAGAACAAAGAGTATTGACGAACTCGCGAGATCATGTTTTCTGGACACGGGTCCGCTCGGGTACGAAGAATTCAAAAATGAGATCCTACGTCCTTATCCTCGCATATTGGGGTTCCTGCTTGAGCGGTTGACGCAGGAACAGGTCCGTCGGTATGAGAAACTCAGCCAACTGAAGGATAACCATGCAAGAATGCGGCAGCAAGCAAACTGTCCTTCGAGGACTCACTGCCTTGACCAAGAGACCTATTCTCGATGGGTTGAGACTGCCCTCAATCCAACGACGACGAATGTTCCACACTCTCCTAACCATTGGACGTCACTGTAAGTTGGATGACTTTCTCAAACAGCGTCCGCTCCAAATACACGTCTTTTCGGTCAATCCACCAACTGAGAATGGGCATGCTGACTTCAGGAAATTGTAGGGCCGCAGGAGCAGATCAATCTCCGCCCACTGACTCTCCCGGATATCCGCTTCTCGACTCCGACAAGAGTGAGATCATCGTCGGGCCATTGGCTCTTCCTGCTGGCTATCCAGTGCCGCCCAATCAAAGGTTTCCTGCCGAGTTTGAGTGCCCTTTGTGCTTTCGATTAAAGAGATTCTCCAAGCCATCGGACTGGTCGAAACACGTTCAAGAGGACATTCAGCCGTTCGTTTGTACCTTTCAAGAGTGTTCGGAGCCAAGATCATTCAAGAGGAGAGCTGATTGGGTCCGCCACGAGAACGAGCGACATAGACAACTGGAATGGTGGACCTGTAACATGAAAGATTGCTCTCACAAATGCTTCAGAAAGGACAATTTTGTTCAACATCTCGTTCGTGAACACAAAATGCCGGAGCCAAAATTGAGGTCTCTAGACATACACAAGTTGCCAGAGCCCAAGGCAAAATCCCAGGACGTCCAGTCGTCTACCACACCTAATGCTGACGACCAAATATGGAAGCTCGTAGACGCTTGCCGGCACGAGACAGCCAAAAGCCCGAAAGATGAACCATGCAAGTTCTGCGGTAATTATTGCAACAATTGGAAAAAACTTACTGTTCATGTCGCAAAGCACATGGAGAGCATCGCAATGCCGACTTGGAGCAAAGTTGCGTCATACAAGCATACGCCAAAGGCCACGGCACGCCGTGTGAGCTCAGTGGGTAGGTGCCATGTTCGAGTCTATAACGTTTGAGTCTATCAGGATCGCCGAGGCACGCGCTTGGCTTGATAAATTGACTGAAAGTTGGAACGCTGACTCCAAAGTTTAGGATCATTGCAAGCTGCATCACATCCTTTGCCGCCTGACCTCCCCAACAGCTCCACCAAGGATGCAATGTCTACCACCAGTGACAGGGCGCAGATAAGCCCTCTATTATATACACCAACAAGAAGCTCATTCTCCGTGCCTTCTGTGCCTCCAGAAGCCTCAACAAGCAGCAGGTTTTTCCGTTGTGCTATACCAGAATGCACTTACGATCGTGCCTTTGCCAGCCTATCCGACCTGCATCGACACCAGAGAGACGTCCACGACGTTCATCAAAGCAGCGACTCGAATGCCACTGGCAGCAGATTTTATCGCTGCGATGTGTTAGGATGTACCCATGATCGTGGTTTTGCGACTCAAACCGACTTGAATAGACACCAGAAGGGCGTCCACGGCATTTATCAAGGCAACGACTCAATCTCCTATCGTTGTCAAGGTAAAGATTGCAATCATCCAGACAAAATTTGGCCTCGGCGAGACAATTTTCGGGGTCATTTGTCAAGAATACATCCGAATGAGAATGTGGAAGAGTTGACTGAAAGGTATATCTGACAGCAGAAATCAATGCCGATCAACAATCACAATTACTAATGGCTTTTCATTCAGGTCTGCCATAACTCGATCGATCCAGGCAACGACCAGCCAACAGACAACAAGGGACAGGGGCCTCGAAAGCTCAGCTATCGGAATCCGGTCGACACATCAGCTGCCGTCGCCAATGTCGGAAAGAGCCTGAACACCGTCAACGAGGAATTATGAATCCCATCGTATTTGCACTTACACACAAGAAGGCGCCACCACCTCCCCGTCCGAGGAAAGAAAAGATCGACGCGGTGAGCGGACGAGTGGAGTCCCCATGTCATAGAGACAAACCGTGAGGGAATATCTCACCATTGAGTTCTGCCCCCTAGACTAATGCCAAGGTCTTATTTACACACATCAGGGGTGAAGGTAGAGCGGCTGAATGGAAAACTGGCTCCAAATATTGTATATACCATAAGCACATGATCCCCTTACTGAACGTCCCCACTATGGTAAAGAATAAACAGACATTTGAAAATACGACCGAGCTCGATATCCGAACGCATACAGCAGAATATTAAGCCTAACATATCTGGTGGCAGATTCACTGGGTATTAGATTCGGAAATACTACGCAAGCGCACCAATAACACGATGAACGGGTAGCCACATCAATGTTCTCCCCCCGCGGCGCTCCGTGTACCATTCCTCGTTTATCTGGTGTCGTACTCGATGTCGTGTTACGGTGGGACAAAGATAGCAATTTAGACAAAGCGTACCGTCTGGTTTCGCATTGAAGAGGACTTTGTTCAAAGAGGGACGTTCAAAACTTGTACAACAATTTGTACTCGTACGTACTCTTGGCTACGCCTGGGAGCGGCCATAGATTTTTGCAATGCGCCCACCATTCACGTTGTGCTTGCAAATTCACATCGACAGTGTCAGAAGCGGGGACCACTTGTTACATTAAGAACCGAGGGTCCAGGAACAGGACTATATCTTGTAAACGCATTGAAAGTTCCCAGTGCTGCTTACCTTGCTTCCAGCTCCGAACATGGCTTGTTAATGGTCTCGAGTCGCTTTAGATCGTTTTATTCTCTGGCTTTGGTAGTGAAAGCAGAACTCATCTCACCACTGAATTGCCCTTGTCTTCTAGCTTTCAGCTCCACCTGACAAATTATCCACAAAATTCTTTTGTCATTCCTACAAAACTACAAATTCATCGACATCACTATACTCTCTTGCAAAGAGACGTTCCGAGACAGCTTCTCACACCGTACTTCAGTATGGGAAATTTTGTCTCCGGAATAGCTCTCCCTGGGCGTGTCGAACTGCAAAGTCGTAACGAGAACGCGATCCCTACTTTGATTGACTCACTGAATGCAGCAAGACTCGAATACAAAAAAGAGGACATCGGCCAGTCACGTTCCGCTGATACGAACATTGCCGATCATATTGAGCGCTCGAGACTAATGGAGGCAGCCAAAGAGCTAGTGGCGGCATTGGAGAACCCCGAGATAGCGGTATTAGAGGTTTCGAAATGGGTATGATCGAGCACCGGGTCTTCAAGTCCCTTAATTTGAGTCAAGACTGACGTCATCTAGCCTGCTGCGCATGCAGTTTTCAGAACAGCTCTCCGAATGAAGGTCTATAATGTCCTTGGTGATGAAGAAACCGTTACAGCGGAAAGGCTCGCTTCTCTGGTGGGCATGGAAAAGCTTTTGGCTAGTGAGTTCCGCCATCAAAAACTCCCTCCCATACGAATGGTCCAACCGTGGGTTGTCATCTTGTCATGGGAATATTGCTGACCGAGTGGAAGTCCGCATGATGCGAATACTTGTCAGCATTGGCATCTTCAGCGAAGCGGGAGAAGAGGAATATCGGCACAACAGACGTTCTATAGCATTGAAGCACCCGGCATTCTGCACATTTGCTAGTGGCTTGTAAGTTCATAGCCTGAATGCGTTTCCAGTCTCCTCAATGGCTTCATAGTGAAGAAGCTAAGACCACACCAGAAGCGAGACCACCGTGATAATGCCTAAGCTGCCAGACTTCCTCGCCTCTCTAGACTACCAGAACCCAAGCGACCGACACCATGCGCTGTTCCAATATGCGAACAACACCAATCTCAACCTCTTCGAATGGATGCAAGACCATCCCGAGCAGCTCGCAAGATTTAGCGCCACAATGACGGCCGCTACCCAGCTCCAGGCCCCCAGCTTGGAAGCCATCATCTTATCTCTCCTCCCGAAGGCGTGCGACCCTCTCCAACTACGAAAAGATGTCCACCAAGACATTCTCCTCGTCGACGTCGGTGGAGGTCGCGGCAACGTAATTTCATCCATCCGCACACAACGCCCCGATCTACAAGGCCGCATCATCGTGCAAGACCTCCCCCAGGAAATCACAGGCCGTGAGCCCGTTGCGGGAATCGAAGCCATGGCTCACGACTTCTTCACCCCTCAACCCATCCACGGTACTTCCCCCCTCCCCTTCACCTCAGCCCCACCCACTACCCCTTGAACCCCATACACAACCAACTAACACCCCTCTCTCCCAACAGGCGCACACATCTACCTCCTCAGCCACATCCTCCACGACTGGCCCGACGCCGCCTGCCGCCACATCCTGCTCAGCACCCTCCCCGCCCTCACGCCCGGCGTATCAAAAATCATCATTATCGATATCGTACTTCCGGAGGTGGGTTGATTGGTTGGGAAACGAGCCCCGAGCTTTCCACGTGTCACAAGCCCAAGATGCGTACTAACGATGAGAGCAGTCTCTGGACCTTCCATATGCCACGATCTTTGATCGTTTACATAATACTGGTAAAGTGCTGAACTAGCAAAACAGTACTCCGTAGCGACGTCATCGGCTGCACGCTACAACCTCGGCAATCAGGACACTGCAAAAGAAAAGTATGTGGAAACAGCCAAAGATGTAATGATCCTAGTAACTGCCCTCCCAGTGTCATGACACGTTGCACAGGGAAGCGGTGGGAGTCTGGAACATAGGTGTGGACTTTTACTTCCACTTGTGTCACAAAAAGCTCCCAGGCGATACTTTGGTAGAAAAGATTTATCGATGCTCAAATCGACGAACATCAAATCCAACGAATTGGAAGACGATGACTACCGACTCACAAAAATTCTCTCTCTCGGCCAGAGGCTTGGAGCTGCGAGCTGGCGGCGCCCTGGCCGACGCATGGAAGGCGATACTCGGTGACTCTTACGATGCAGAGACGAACCCTAATGGGATTGTCAATTTGGGGACCTCAGAGAATGTGAGCGAGTCTGATGTGGCCGAGCCCCGGATTTGCTTGTTTGATGATGGCTAATGCTGCTATACAGTACTTGATGCTTGAAGAGTGTGCAAAGTTCGCAAAGGAGCACGTATGACTCCCTCTCTACGATCCGTGCCAAGGAACTCAATGATACACCATTTAGCTCCAACTTGAAACCAAAGACTTCAGCTACGGCCATGGAGCCTGGGCAAGTCCCCGCCTCCGTAATGCTATGGCCAAGCATATGACACGCAATTTCCACCCGTTGCAACCATTCGAACCCGACAACTTCGTCTTTGCAAATGGAGTCACAGCTTTATGCGAGATGCTAGGCTACTCGATCTTCGATGAGGGTGATGCGATATTGCTGTCTCGGCCTATTTATCAATCTTTCATACCGGACTTTGGTGCAAAGGCGAAGTTCGAATCATGACACCAAACTTAAATTGTTGCAGCTAATATGATGCAGGGTCAGATGTCGATTCGTATCTTTTGGTGACGTAGATCAATTCTCATCTGCAGCCGTAGATAAATATGAGGAAGCAATACAGGAAAGCCAGCGCACCGGCGGCAACATCAAGGCCCTCATGCTTTGCCACCCCCACAACCCACTAGGACGCTGCTATACCCAGGAAGCTCTGATCCAGTACATGGAGTTGTGCGAAAGGTACAAGATGCACCTTCTGATGGATGAGATCTACGCACTGTCCGTCTTCGACATCCCAGATCCCAAGGCCACGAGATTCAAGTCCATCTCTACCTTCGACACAGACAAGCATATTGATCCCGACTGCTTGCATATGCTCTATGGCATGAGCAAGGATAATGCTGCGGGAGGAATGAGACTCGGATGTCTGTACACCAAGAACGGCGATCTTCGCCAAGTGATGGGGACCATATCAATGTTCCACTGGTCGGGAAACATCACGGAACGACTGGCTATCGCGATGCTGGAGGACGAGAAATGGATGGATGACTTCTTAATGCTGAGCTGTGCTAAGCTGGCCAAGAGAAACCTGATGGTAAGGAAGATGTTCAATGACGAGGGTATCAAGTACTACCCCGGAGCCAATGCTGGCTTTTTCCTATGGCTTGATCTTCGGCCCTTTCTCCCAGACAAGTCGCGATCCGCCGATGACAATGAGTGGGATAGAGAGGCGGCTTTGACGAAACGCTTGTTCGAGCATAAGGTTTATATCACAGCAGGGAAGGCATTGAATTCCGAAGAGCCAGGCTGGTACCGACTGATCTTCTCGCAAGATGAGACGATTCTGCAGGAAGGCTTTCGAAGGTAAGCCCCATGTCTGACACATCGAAGATGGGACCTTCCGAACGCACTCAAGAGACTAACCTATCGAACAGGATCATCAAAGCGCTTAGGTCATAACATACGTGGTCGTCTAGCCGAGCATATCACGACGGAGCTTTCTTCAGGGCCCCCAACGAAAGTATGGTGCTCATCGCTCAATAGGAGTAAAGCTAGCATTTAGTGGCTTTGTGAGCCTGTGCGAATAGCTTCGAAGATCTTTGCCCCAAGCCCCATGCCCTGGTGGACCTGAGACTACTAGATCTTGCTCTTGATGGAGGTTTGTACTACCGACAGCGTCATCGGGCGATCTAAGTCCTACTCCAGTGAGTAACCTCTCCCATTATTGTCTCTGATCGTTGCTCTCAGGTTTGCATTTCTTTTCAGTGGGGTTGCCATAACCCATCGCGTGACCTAGGGCGATCCGCTCTGATCTTCCTTGGCGTCTTCCATAGCCAGCTATAGTCACACGTGCCATACATGGACTCGATCGGTTATGCTGGGACCTGGCTACAAAAACGCTTGTGTCTTGAGGCGTTTCTCGCGAGTGGCCGACATTCAACGGCCCTTCGCTTCCCTGCGGCGCAGCTCCCGCCCCCAAAGCGGACTGACGGTGCCAAGAGGGCGGATTGTTTCAACGCCCTGTGCCTGACGTCGGCTGGTCGATCCTCGCTTCATTTCGTCACTATCACGACTTCTCCTGAGGCCGGGCGTGAGGACAATGTTCGACTATATAGTATGGCCTCGTTCGCACCATGGTCCCGTACGCCACCATTCATCGCTTTTCAAGGACAGCGGGTTCATTGCAACTCTGGTCATCAAGCTTTCTACCAGATCTTTAAGCTCAGTCAACCTCTGCACCGAAGATGAAGCTCCCCTTCGCTTCATCTCTCGCCTTCCTCCTGGCCGCAAGTGCTGCACCCGCCCCGCTTGAGCCACGCGTCGGCACAGTCCAGGGTTTCGATATTTCCAACTACCAATCCAACGTCGACTTCGCCTCCGCCTACCGCAACGGGGCCCGCTTCGTCATCATCAAGGTACCGCCACCCACCCCCATTCCTACCCCTCACCCCCATTCCTACCCCTCACCCCCCTCCGCCCCCACCGCCAAAACTAACCCCCTCCTCCCCCCAGGCCACCGAAGGCACCACTTACATCGACCCCTCCTTCTCCAAGCACTACACCGGCGCCACCAGCGCCTCCCTCCTCCGCGGCGGCTACCACTTCGCCCGCCCTTCCTCCAGCACCGGCGCCGCCCAAGCGACCTTCTTCCTCGCCAACGGCGGCGGCTGGTCCCCCGACGGCAGGACCCTCCCCGGCATGCTCGACATCGAATACAACCCCTCGGGCGCAACCTGCTACGGCCTCAGCCCCGCCGCTATGGTTGCCTGGATCGCAGACTTCGTCGCCACGTACCATGCCAAAACAACGCGCTACCCAATGATATATAGCACCAACGACTGGTGGACGACCTGCACGGGCAACTCGAATAGGTTCAGCACCACGTGCCCGCTTGTGCTGGCGAGGTATGGCAGCACGACGCCAGGGACGATTCCGGGGGGGTGGGGATATCAGACTATTTGGCAGTATGCGGATACGTATGCGTATGGCGGGGATGCGGATCGCTTTAATGGTGATATCACGGGGTTGCAGAAGCTGGCGAGCGGGTAAGGGATGGCTCTGGGACCGGGATGTTGGTAGGCGGTGTTGGTAGTAGTGAGGGCTAATGTCTGGATTCCTCCATTTCTTTGTTTCCCATTTGTTGTGCTGGAACTTTTGTAATTGTCATGGGCTGTTCTGCTCGGTCGTCATTATACACAAACACAGACACAAAACTACAATCGACGTGTGCTGCTTCATCGGACTTATATGAGGGGCTTCTCTTCCCTACAATGTCCCTATTCCACGACCGACAGTCTCTCAATTCTGGTGTTCTGAATAGCTTAGTATGTAAGCTGTGCTCACAACATTCAAAAAGAGCCATGCACGACAGGGGGGCTAGTGCCAGAGACAAGGGAGGTAAAGTGGGCAGTGCTTGGCCGCCCACCATAGCGTCTAACATGGTGATCGCCCGCCTGCCTTTCCTCCTCATTGCATTCGTCTCTCTTTGACCCACCCACCCACTCCGTTTGTCCCCGCCGCTCAGGTAGGGGGAAGTCTGGCGACTTCGTAGGTCCCAGTGACCCTTCCGGTTGACCTTTGGTCATATCGGTCACCGGTGGCCTCTATTTAATTGAGGCCTGCGCGCTAGCCGACAGTCCACGCACCTGTAAAAAAAAGTATATGCAACGAGGCGGAGAGGCAGTCTATATACCAGAGCTGTTTCACCCACCGACCACCTCGCAGCACTGGCATCAACCCATCGCAAGGATACCAGCGCTGCTGCGAAGCCGGCTGACTCCCTCTCGGCGGAAGCAAAAGAAGTGGGGAGGGCGAGTCCAAAAGGAGGGAAGGGGAGCGGGCGGGGGTTTTCCATACTATAGAGTGTGGCAGAGGGCCAAATCACCGCCCTGTCCGTCTCTTTTGTTCTCGGCACTCTTGCCCCTCTGATGCAAGGCCGTTACTACTCCGTATTGTGGTGATACTGTAGTCCAGCACGCTGCCACTGTGATGTGGGAGATTGAGGTCAGGGTCTGGAGACTGCTCTCAGCGTTGATACGTATTCTGTGCTTTTCGAAATCGATAAAGCTTGATGCTCGTTTCCAGTAGGCAACCGAGCTAGAAACCTCCTTTGTTGATAATGCTTACCCCTCTGTTCCTGGAACTTGCAGTCCCTCGCCTGTTCCCGCGTGAAGGATAGATTCTCTTCAATGCGCAGCATTATAACAATTCGAGCCTTGCATAGAGCTCTGATTCACTCATCGGAAAACCTTTTTTTTTATCAAGGAAAGCCTTTCTTTGTGTGCCGATAAACTGGCTTACTACTTATCTACAATTAAGATTAATATCTTAGTCTATATCCAAACAGATTCTTCTTGTAATCTTTGTTGCTCTTAAAGTCGATGTCACTATAAGTAAGTATAGACTTCTTTATGTTCGTAGTCGTTATTGACTTCGCAAAGCACTATTTCTCTTCTTTGTTTCTATCATGTCACGAAAGAGTAGATTCTAAGAAATAGGAGTGCAGCTACTGGGAAGGGTGATAACAATAAGAAGAAAGGAGAGTGTCTGGAAACATTGGCCACGTATACCTAGATCGATTGTGAATTGTGAAATCAGAAGAACAAATCCCCAACACCAATTACCCAGTCTGACAGTAAAACCACGTTCGGTCCCACGAAGAAACGCTTGCCGATGCATGCCCGGCGAGATCGAGATGACTAATGACCTATTACTGTGAACCATCAAACTCATGCTTACCATACTTTAGCAGCTGAAGCCCGTATCACCTTCTCTCTTGCCGCTGTCATAAGCCCCCCAGTTCGGATGATGTGCCTGGTCATTGCTTCCCCAGTCCTGATCTCCGTAGGTGAAGAGTAAAGGATCACTGTCGACCGCTCCGACCGTCACATACATAAGATGTGGCAACGCGGTATCAATCGCCTGAGCTTGCCCGTTGAGAGCAATAAATTGCCCGCATCCATCCTCACCGGGGTACTGGTTCTGAAGAACTTGGTTTGCATCGTAGATGCAGACGCTGAGGATATAGTCAGGACTATTCGACGTTGAGCTATCCCCCAGTTCGTTCTTTTGATGTTGTGTAACGTGCATTCCACACCAGCCACCAGTGAATGAAGTGGGCGAGACCGATATTTCGTCATTGCCGTCGTCATCAACATTGCGGGTGCCGGGAGATGGGTCGCTGAAGGTACATCCGTTGGCCTTGACGTAGGCTTCACCGCGGAGGAAAGCGTAGTTCTGAGCATTAATCGGCTTGTCCGACGGGCTTAGGTTGGAGCAGTCCGAGGCGCCGCTGGCGCGGTCCTTGATGTACTGGTTAAGCGCCGCGTCACCGATCTGCGTCCAATACGTGCATTCGTAGAGCATCGTGGAGGCAACGCTCCTCATCTTGGCAGAGGCGAAGCCATCGAGGTCACTGCACTGCAGGTCGGCAGCGTTGGGCTTGGCGACGCCATCCGGGCAGAAGTGGACCTGGCCCTTGCTAGGTATGATGTAGGCATTCAGACCAGGCCTGCACTTTTGTCTGATGTCGTCATGCTCGCAGATCAAACCTTTCATCAAGTCGGTAGGCTGGGGGACGTAGCTTTGGACGACCATTTTCTCAAGGACATTCTTGACATCCTGGGCGTTGCTGGCGTCAAGCCAGTGCCTAAAGGTGTCGGTGACCTGGTCGGCTTCCCGCCATGCTAAGGCTATCATGATGGTCCAGTCGCTGTAGGCGTTGTGGATCTAGAGTGCATCGGCTCTCTGGCCTTGGTCATTGGGGTCCCAGCCGTGCCACTGGAACTCGTTGGGAAATTCTTGTCCGTACGGGTAGGCAGATGGATCAAGGTCGACCCTTTTGACGAGATCTGGCACGCGGCGTACGACAGGGGAAACGTGTCTACGACCGATGTCAGTAGACTGCAGTGATTAGAAAGACCTGAAGTACCCACTTCTCGAAAGGTGTAACTTCTCGAAAGGTGTAGCTAGTACCGATGTTGCGAATGCAGTAAGGCTAACGAGGATGGAATCGCGAGCATACATCGTGGATCATTTGTTGTGGATGTAGTCTGCAAAAGCTGATCTTGATAGCGAGAAAGAATGATGGCCTCCGAGAGCAGAGGGTTCACCTATTACACATGGTTGCCATAACGTAAGGCCGTCAAATGCGCCTACGAGCTGACGGACAGAGTAGATAAGAAGACTTTCAACGTTCCATGCGGAGCTGTTGTGCAACGACTCTACCGCCAAGTCTGATTCAATTAGCGCTCGGTATCGTGATTCGTGAACGGTACGAGATTGATTGGTTACGATATACCGCTAGACCTACATACAACCTTCCTACCCGTAACAGCACCCACTCTTGAGACATCCATCGTAATGAAGGAGGAGCGTCAAGCGCTAATAAAGAGCGTTCGGTTCGATGGATGTTCAGCCTGCTTGAACTGTGGCGTGTAAGATTCAGAATGTTCTGTTTCGACGTCCAGCTTTCATAAGCAGCCTACCTTCGCAGCTCGACAAGGTGATGACCTCTACTCTTGTCGGATGCTCAAATCCGCTGTGATGGTGGGTATTGAGAAAATCGAGCGAAGTCCAAGGGGTACCCCGTAACTTCCACATAGTGCCAAGGGATCCTTACTCCTTCTCTAATATGACGTCAGGTAGGGCTGACATAGTCGGGGCGCCTAAAGTAGACTATCAATAGACTCGATTCATGACTTACAGCAATCGGTTTTCGAGTTCGCATGAGCTGGAACGTTACAGCTCGAGGTACAGTCAAGGAGATAATTCCACTTTGCTCGATGCATCGAAAATGCAATTTTTGTCGCTTGTTGCTACGCTAGTCACCAGGGAATCCCACAATCACCTATAATATACCTCATGGAGTGGACGTGTCTGATAGCTTGACAGCTTCGTTTCAGCCCTCGTGTCTACTTTATCACGACTCAGTTGTAGCACGGGCAGCCTTCAATCCTCCGTCCTTGAGTATAATTATCGGGCCTTATTAGTACTCGACTCCCAAGTATGGCTACGTCGCAACCAACAATTGACGTCCGTCTCCGCGCACATCCCAGGACCTGCGATCTCTCGCGGCAAAGCCGCTTCAGTCTAGTTGTTCTCCTTACTCTCCATAGCGAGCGATCGATTGCCGTGGCCAAAGCCTGCGAGGGTCTCGACATTGGACTTGAGTCTCTGCTTCAATCCGGGACTATTCAATGCATCGACACGGTATCCGGTGGAAGAATCCCTATATTCGACAAAAGCAGAGACGGAGGTTCCGAAAGCAAAGAAGTGAAGGCGAAGAGACCGTCTCTACTATCTCTGAACAACAACAGGGCCGCCTATGTGACCTTTACCTCCGCTACGAAACCGAGGGACTACGAATTAGGCTTCGACACAAGCCACCTGCAGCCGAACAAGGAGTACACAATACGTTGCAGCCCTTGGGATATGCACTGGTGGAGCTATGATTCGATCGAGAAATGTCTGGACTGCTTCGATATTCACGGAAAACTGCCATCTACACAGTCTCCGCCACTAAATTGCTCACCAACTAACCAGGTATCGTTCTCTTGCCACGAACATACGCCCAGGCCACCGCAAGTAGACGTATCGCTCACTGCGTCCTCAACGCTGTCACTTTCTGGCAATCCGCCATTCAAGTTCTCTACCACCTTCACCTCCCACGCCGCGCAACCGTTCACAGCGCTGGCACAGCGCAGCGACAACATCGCCATGAAGAGGGATATCGAAATTATCGACGCAGCGACCAGAAAGCGTATAGCCCTTGATCAGATTGATATCTGTTTTGAAGGGCTGTATGAATGGGAGGACTTTCTGTGCCTTCACCCGGGGAAGCCCCATGTCGAGGAAAGGAGTCTCAGTCTGAAAGACGTTCTTGAAGAATTGCAGCCGGGTAGCGAGCACATCTTGCGCTTCCCGGACAACCAGTGGAGATGGTGGAGCTTTGGCAGTGTTGACGATGTGATGCGCTTGGGGAAGGCGCATGAATCGACAGAGGGCTTCAGCAATGAGTTCACGATCCATCTTGTCTGTCATGATGAGGCGAGATTCCGGGCGATAGAGTAGACGGGAACGAGGACGACCTTGGTATGCGCTACATATATATGCTGCAAGTTAAGCCTTCGTGCAAGATCATTGTGGTCCACCTTCAAGACCATGCGGGCCCGAGAATAACTGCCTGGGCTCAATATGCATATGAAAATAATGAGTGAAGAGAGAAAGGGGATTCTGCTTCGGTCACGCAACATTCGTCATCTGGTCGCCACTAAGTGCTCGCCACATCGGAAAGGTGTACGCATATGTGCCATTCTAGAAAGTACCCCAAACCACCAGGACCATCGCCTCCACCTTAAGCCCTAGCAAGCAATTTCAAGCCCTCATCCCCTCTCCCCTACAGATACCCAGCCCCACAATCCGGAAATTCCCCCGGACACGGTGCCGGCGCACTCAGCCCTATCACCCCAATCAGCCCCTGCACTCCACATCCCCCCCCAAAAACCCAAAACCCCGAGCAAAATTACAAAACAAGAAAAGAGACATACCACTCAAACAGCTCGACTCAATCCAATCATCCACCGAATGCCCCCCAAATACGCGATTTCTGCGCTTGGCCCCCCTCGCTGCGTCGCCCAACGTGCTGGCGAGGGGCTATCAGCTGAATTGGGAGCGTCGCCGGGAA
>JAABUS010003696.1_pt1 | contig 24068 bp, 26 predicted proteins | sample 5560161 | NCBI WGS metagenome assembly JAABUS01 (sample SAMN10711885, study PRJNA513376) | rock metagenome | isolation source: Antarctica rocks | place: Antarctica: Victoria Land, Trio Nunatak nord | collected 2016-01-04
TCACGCCGTCGAAGACGTCCGAGCGCTGCGAGGCCAGCCGTTTGAGGTTGGCGGCTACTTCGGTGGTGGAGAGGTTGGTGGTGGATTGGCGGGCGTCGGCTTTTTGACGCTGGGCGCGCCAGCGGGGGTCGAGGAGCTCGACTTGGGGGTGTTAGTGAGGGGGTGGGTTTTGGGGATTTTGGGTGTGGGGGGGGGGAAGGGGAGGGGGGGGGAAGGGGAGGGGAGGGGCAGGAGGGAAGGAGGAGGGAGAGAGGCGGGGAAAGGGAGGGAGGAGACTGACTTTTCATGTGCTGGTCTAGTTCTTCGTACGGGATCTGCTGCTTGCAGTTCGGACACAGGGCCATTTGCTGGCCCTGCCGCTTCGCCTGTGCGCGCGGCACGTAATCTGTTTTGATGCGCATGGGTTGGCCGGGGGCGCCTTTGGCTGCGAGCTGGGCGGCTTGGGCGCGTTCGCGCTGGGCGGTGCGTTCGGCGATGGCGGCTTCTTCGTCGGTTTGGGTGGGGTGTGGCTGTTGGTATGGAGTTGGGGAGGGGGAGTAGGGTTGCGAAGGTGGAGGCATGGCGTAGGGATGTTGGGGCTGGGAGTCGTAGAAGAGGGAGTAGTCGTCGGAGGTGGGCATTGCTTCTTCGATGCGGCGGTCGTGCGGCTGCAGAGACATGGCTGCTTTCTGCTCGAGGGATGCGGATTGTAGGTCGTTTAGACTAGGGGGGGGAGGGAGATCGGCCTGGTCGTCTGCTTCTTCGAAGAGGACGGTCTCGACGACGACGAAGTCGTGCCAGTCGATCTGGGCGTATTCGAGCTGTTCCTTTTCGACCGCTTCTTCCTTCTTCGCTTTCTGCTCTTCTTGGAACTTGACCCATTCAGCGCGCTGCTTGGCGCGGCCGAGGACGTGGAAGCGGTCCCCGGCGTTGGCTTCGAGCTCCGTGACTCGTGCTTTTTGGGCTTGGGTGCCGGAGGCGCTGGAGGCGAGGAGGAGGGTGGTGTACTGGTCTACGAGGCGCTGGAAGAATTGGTGGAGACTGTGTTGCGGGCGGAGGAAGTCGAATTGATAGTTCCGCGATTCTCTCTGCACGAGGGTCGTCATGAAGGAGCGGCCGTTCTTGGCCACGAACAGAGCTGTAACTCGCACAACGTCGAGATCTTGGGCGCTGATATTCGGCATCCGCGCGGAGAAGTGAAAGTCTGGCGGTGGGGCCGGCCCTTTGGGTTTCTCTGGTTCAGGCGCTGGAACTGCTTCAGCGGCTCGCCCTGCTGATACTGCGGTTCCTCGACCAGCGCGAACTTCGTCGAGGCGCCATTGATAGAAAGGGCTGTAGGGGTCTTTGGGGCTGAGGAAGGAGAATTTGGGGTTGTGCTTTTCTCGGTCGCGGATACGGTCTTCAAAGACGGCCCCGTTGCGAGCGACGTAGCCGGCTGTGCGTTCGACGATTGTGCGGATGTCTTTGGGAGGTAGGACGATGCCAGCAGGGGGCTTGCTGACTTCTTCGGAGAGGTTGATGGGGCCAGCACTGTCGGTGGTTGTTGCTGAAGGGGCCATGGTGAGTGGTATCTTAAATCTCTTAGCCTGCGCTGTTTGGGTTCATTGGCATTAACTCCCCATAGCTGGCTTTCTGTAGCTTGACTGAAGAAACGACTCCTTTGGATGGACGGATTCCGCGCTTGGAGCCGACCCAGAGAGTCAAAAGCAAGGCCGGGGTCCGATTTGGGTGTTGAATGGTATCGCAGAGTTATCTCTCGGTCACTTTCGACTCAGGCCGTTAATCCCCCTTTCTTGAACAGTTGACCATGCCGTCAAAGGTCGAAATGGTGCAGAGAGTCAATGTCACTAGCGGCGGCCGGTTAATGTTCGGTGAAATAAATTGAAGCCCCTTGCTCTCCTTTCCAACAGAGGTGTCCTGTCCAAATTGGTAGTTTCAGCTGCACTGGAGGAGAACTCCGAGATTCTTCAGGAAGGGGCAATGTCACCCGTTCGATCGTCTTACACTCTTTCATCCTCTTTTGAGCCTCTGTAATTGTTTGTAGTGGCATCAATAGGCTGACGAGCGGCCTCACATCCAGCTCGTCCAGCTGTCCGCGCATCTATTTTACCAGAAGTTGACACAGATTCTTCCACCATGGCTGCGAAAAGCAGCCCAATAGACCCGAGTCCGGGACAAGCCCCTCGATATTCTAATACTTCAAGCCAGAAGAACAAAGGAAAACCGACCGACTACAGCTCCCATGACGTTACCGACAATGACATCTTCCTACTCCCCTCTTCGGACTTCCAGCTTCTGGGTGTTCTCACGGCCGTGGCAGCATTGGTTAGGCTGTTCAGGATATATCAGCCCAGCAGCGTTGTCTTTGATGAAGTACAGTAAGTAGCGTACAAAACAATGAACACTTTGGGACTGATGCTTGCATAGCTTCGGTGGCTTTGCTTCAAAGTATATCAAGGGCCGCTTCTTCATGGACGTTCATCCTCCACTTGCCAAACTCTTGTTGACGCTTGCTGGGTGGCTTGCTGGCTTTGACGGGGAATTCGACTTCAAAGATATTGGTAAAGACTATGTTGAGCCCGGGGTCCCCTATGTCGCTATGAGGATGCTCCCAGCAATCATGGGTGTCATGACGGTGCCGATGATTTTTCTGACCTTGAAAGCTGCGGGTTGCAGGACTACGACCTCTGCCATGGGTGCAGGCTTGGTCATTTTTGAGAACGGCTTACTGACCCAGTCACGCCTAATCTTACTCGATTCGCCTTTGATCGCTTTCACTGCCTTCACAGCTTTGGCGTGGACTTGCTTCACGAATCAGCATGAGCAAGGCCCGGAGAAGGCGTTTGACGCAAGCTGGTGGTTCTGGCTAGTAAATACTGGACTGGGTCTTGGTGCTACTGTCAGCGTCAAATGGGTTGGACTTTTCACAATAGCCTGGGTCGGAAGCTTGACACTTGTTCAACTCTGGGTTTTGATTGGTGATAACAAGACAGTTACGCCCAGAATATGGTTCAAGCACTTCCTGGCGCGCGTCTTCTGCCTGATCATCATCCCGATAACTTTCTACATGGCATTGTTCGCGATTCACTTTATCTGCTTAGTGAACCCGGGGGACGGAGATGGGTTTATGTCTTCCGAATTCCAAGCTACCCTGAACTCCAAATCAATGCAGGACGTGCCTGCCGACGTGGTTTTTGGGAGTAGAGTCAGCTTTCGACACCACAACACCCATGGTGGATATCTGCATTCTCATAATCACATGTATCCTACCGGCAGCAAGCAACAACAGATCACGCTCTATCCCCACAAAGATGAAAACAACGCCTGGCTCCTTGAAAATCAGACTCAACCTGAAGGCGCAGACGGGCCAATCATGGGTTTGAAGGCTTGGGACGACTTGGAACCTGCCCAGATCTATGATGGTGCCGTCCTCCGCTTGCATCATATCGTCACAAGCCGTCGTCTGCATTCGCATGATGTGCGTCCCCCAGTCAGCGAGGCGGATTGGCAAAACGAAGTTTCTGCGTATGGATACGAAGGTTTCGAGGGAGACGCCAACGACTTCTTCAGAGTCGAGATTGTCAAATCTATGTCTGATGGTTCAGCAGCGAAAACGCATCTACGTACTATCGAGTCTAAGTTCAAGCTCGTTCATGTCATGACTGGGTGTTCTCTCTTCTCGCACAAAGTCAAATTGCCCGACTGGGGTTTTGATCAGCAAGAAGTGACTTGCGCTAAGCAAGGGACTCTGCCGAATAGCATATGGTACATCGAGCAAAACGAGCACCCAATGCTCGGCCCAGATGCCGAGAAAGTCAACTACAAAAACCCAGGTTTTCTGGGAAAATTCTGGGAGTTGCAAAAGGTCATGTGGACCACCAATGCAGGTCTTGTGGAATCCCATGCTTGGGATTCAAGGCCTCCGTCTTGGCCAGTCATGCGCCGCGGCATCAATTTCTGGGGCAAAGACAATCGCCAAATCTACCTTCTGGGCAATCCTGTGGTTTGGTATTCGTCTACTTCAGCAATTGCCATCTATTTGGTCTTCAAAGCTCTTTCGATCCTGCGCTGGCAGCGTGGCTTCAGAGACTATGACAATGTCAACTTCAAGCGTTTCGACTACGAGATTGGCACGTCTGTTCTTGGCTGGGCCTTCCATTACTTCCCATTCTATCTCATGCAACGACAGCTCTTCCTGCACCATTATTTTCCTGCGCTTTATTTTGCGATCATGACGTTATGTCAGATATACGACTTTGGCCTCAATCGGATTTCGAGTCTGGGCCTGAAAGGAAAGCCTGGTGTTGGCCGGAGTGGTGTGGCGCTTATTCTGGGAGCTAGCATCGTTGCTTTCACAGTTTACGCCCCACTGGCATACGGCAACGCGTGGACTCAAGATGCCTGTAACAAGGTTAAATTGTTCGACACTTGGGACTTCGACTGCAATACCTTCCATACTGATGTAAGTGATGTATTCGAGCAGGCCATTTCGGCCAGAAACCCATACATATAGGCTTGTATGCTGACAAATCGATTAGCTTTCGCAATATGATGGTACTTCAGCAAGCGTAGGTAGTGCCGTCAATACCGGATCTCCTAAACCAAATTACGTTGAAGCTGGTCAGCAAAGGGCCAGTGATGACGGGATGGTTACACCACTACCAGCAGCAGAAGAGCCTGAAGTGCAAAAGGAGGAAAAGATCGAGTACCGGGACCAAGACGGCAGTTTACTTGATCCAGAGCAAGTCGCCGAACTAGAAGGAAAGGTATCTTTCCAGACCAAGTACGAGACCAAGACCAGATTAATTGATGCGGCCGGCAATGAGATCGGAGATGCATCGGCGGGAGCTGAGGGATTTGCTCCACCGCATCCAGACGTGGACCGCGAGCCTGAGACGGCGCCCAATCAGGACGAGGATGACCAACGAGATTATCCAGCAACAGCGTCTCCTGAACAAGACGTAAGTAAGGAGAAATCGATTGAGAAGGGTAAAGACGGAAAACCTAGACCAGCAAGCGAGCCAAAGGAAGCTACCAAGTAAATGGCATAACCGCGATGTATTATAATGTAATTTTCAGTAGACTCGGACTTTTGGGACGGCCAAAGATAATGTATATCCGAGCCAATCGACCTACGGTCATGCTTAATCACACATTCTGGGAGTAAGGTGCCATCCTTTGTTTTGAGATAGGTAACCTAATGCCTGCATTCAACGCCAGAAAACGACCACCACTATCGACCAAAAAAACCGTTCTCCCACCGCCTTGATGAATCGAATTTCTCAATGTTGCTTCGAGCTGGAGCCCCCTACCAGTCCTCCTTGCCATACTTGTTGAAGACCTCGTGCTGCTTCTGTGCATACGCTATCAGCGTCCGCTTGTTTGAGCTGCTGCAAGCCCTCCACTAACCTTTGTCAAAGTGACATTGGGTACAATGACGCTGTGCAATGCACTCGGGGCATCCTTAACGGGCGCATTCCGATCTCCACCCGGGTGGTACCGATACTTGAAGTGCTCGTTCGGAGCCGAATCATGATTTGCTGAATCGCTTTGCCACGGGTGGGATCCTTCAGCCATGCTCACGGGGGCTTCTGACGACGAAGATGTGGGTTTGCGGCCTTTGCGTGAATATGAGAGTCAGCCGCTATGCAGCGACGAGAGAGTCGTTGCACAACGTACCAAAGTGCCAACCAGCCAGACCGAATGCTGTGCTCATGACACCAAGGAGGATCTGAGAGCTTTGTCAACAAGCAAACTATCAATGCTACCTTCAGGTAATGGCATACGTATAATTCGGGGTTTCGCCTTGCTTCCTTCTGCAGTATTTGGTTTCTGCTGGGGTTGTTGGTGCCCTCGGCGAGGGCTTTACCAGAGCTACCTTTGGACATTGGGATACCAACTTTGCCGACTAGATTCTTCGCTGCTGATGCCATCGTTGTTATGTTTGTCAAGTGTCGTGGTTGGTGGGTTGACTGAGACGGCGAAGTAGCTATCGAACGCCCGCCAAGCTGGTAGCGGAAACTATAACGTCTTCGGCTAGCGCAATCAAGCGCGCTTCTGAACGGTTGGACCCCTGTCTGTTCTTGACGTTCATTTCGCAAGACGGATGTCCTTCACTCTCCCCATCATTGGAGCAGCGTCTGCCATTCCGTGACTGCTGCTCCGACCAATCTTCCCTGGTCGACGTCGCGTCTCAAATCTAACCTCGCTCTCACTGCTGTCGTCCACTGCATTGTCCGCTCTTGGTGCCTGCCATTCTACTGGAGACGACGAAAATGTGGCACAAGGATAACCCGATCGATCCTTCCCGAGAAAGAGCTTTGTGACCATCTGTCACTACACAAGGTGAGTGACGAGATGGCTTCATCGTCCCCGTCGGCAGCCTCTCGCTCTCCCGCCAATGCCCCTGTTCCAGTGCCGGCATCTATCACGACCTCACCCCCAAGCGTCATATCTTCGCGCATGACGGATATAGTATCCGAGGATGGGGATGAATACCAGCCCGAAGGCCTGGCGACGAGACAGCCTTCCACAAGACGAGTCAATGACTCCTCTAGACCCCAGTCGCCCATCTCGGCGCAGACTCGCCAGTCAGCGCGGGCACCTTCGTCAAGGAGAGGGACCCCTTTCTCGGGTACATCGAGCACATCACCAGGATGGAGATCTGGCGGCGCATTTGGAGGGCCGGGCGGATCGATCTCAAATACCAGCAGACCTCAGAGCGCCAATAGCCGGAGTAGTAGATCGCATGTCCCTTCATTAGCATCACAAGCTTTCTTCCATCCCATGAGTTCGCAACGCCTTCAAGCTCAAAGAGGCAATCGTCCTATGGTCTTCCAACAGACAGCTGGCTTCGACGGGTACAGCGAGACTGGTAGCAATATCAACAGGCATAGTACAGGGTCGAACATGACAGACCAACAGGTTGCCACAGCTCAAACTGGGAATGAACTGCCGCCGCCTTCCAGAGACACAGAGTTCACGGAGCAAGATGACCGATTTACGAGGACTGCCAGTCCAACCGGTTACGGAACAGCCCAAAGCATCGGAGAAAGCGAAAGACCGCTGCAAGCTCAAGTAGCAAACGTTCGACCCGGTCAGCTGGATCTTGAAAAGAGTTACAAGCAGAGTGCTGGTGTACTTAGACCAATCGAGAGATCTCCTCGGTCATTTCGCGCCAGCTTTCTTATTCCTTCAAGGAACGGCGTTAGTCCTCGTAGTGCTAGCCACGGTCGTCAGAGGCTGGGTTCCGTACCGGCTCCGCCGAACGATGCAGACACCGACAAATCGACACAGGGTGCTCCCGAAGCTGGCATAAATTATGAGTACTTCGACGGTAATACCGTCTTCTGCTGGGGAGGCAGGTTACAAAACACTAGGGATCGACCGATCAATATCGCTACTGCGATTATTGTTATGTTACCTTCCGCCTTGTTCTTCGCCTACTCGTATGTCCCCTGAGTAAAGCATGTTGGAAATCCAATTGCTGATAGGAGTCTGCTCTAGGGCTCCATGGCTCTGGCATAATGTGTCTCCGGCGATACCTATCTTCTTTGCCTATTTTGTATTCATATGTATATCCTCTTTGATACACGCCTCCGTCACGAACCCGGGAGTAAGGCTATTTTCCATGACACAAACCATTTTCACTGACATAATTAGATTTTGCCGCGTAATATACATCCGATGATTCCACCTGAAACATCGGATGATCCCTTGGCCTTAGGCCCGCTGACCACCGAATGGACTATGGTGAAGTCTGCGACCATGGAAACTGCAGCTATGGATGTGCCCACCAAGTATTGTAAGACGTGTAATGTTTGGCGCCCGCCGCGTTGCCATCACTGCCGAATCTGCGATAACTGCATAGAAACGCAGGATCACCATTGCATGTGGATCAATAACTGCGTGGGGCGACGCAACTACCGATACTTCTTCACCTTTGTTAGCTTCGGTACCATTCTAGGCATTTTCCTTACCTTCGCCAGCCTTGGTCACTGCCGCCGATATCAATCACAGCAACGCATATCCTTCCGTGAATCCATCAATCATTGGAGGGTCCCCTTTGCCATGTTTCTATACGGTCTTCTGGCGACACCGTATCCGGCGTCTCTCTGGGGCTACCACCTTTTCCTCATGGCTAGAGGTGATACGACAAGGGAATATCTCAATTCCCATAAATTTCTCAAGAAAGACCGCCACCGACCCTACAACCAAGGCAGCCCTTGGAAGAACTGGCTTGCGACGCTTCTTCGACCACGACCGCCAACGTATCTGCACTTCAAAGAGAAATACATTGAAGGCGATCAGAGATTTGGCCCCCGTCGCGGGAAGAGAACGGCGCCTCTTGCTGAGGAGCAGCAGGGCGGTGCGATGGAGTTGCAGAAGATGGTTCAACCAGCCTTTGAAGGGCCGACAACGCGAAGACCGCGGACTTGACCGACTCTTCATTGACAACTCCAGACTCGCACTATCTACAACGACATTTATCTAACATACTTCAGTCAATATAATAATCGGACTTTAGCAGGCGTGAGCATCAGGGGGCGTTGTTGCTTTTACTATACCCGGACCCTTCCAACGCCTATTCAAGGTGGAAGACATTGTATGGATCACTAGGTGCTCTGGTTATTATCGAAATTAATAATCTTCATACCCATTTCACCCGTCTAGCATGCTACTGTTGGAATGATGACCATAAATAAATGCGGTGTGATTGGTTGAGTTGGTTTGTTGTCTTCTTGACGCCAAGCCATCAATTAGGTAGCTTCCCCTCCACTCAACGACACCCGTTATGAATAGCTTGAACACTAAGATTCGTATGTCTTTAGCGTTCGTGTTGTGACCAGAGCTCTGCATTCGTTCGGTGTCGCTGCCGTCGACCTCTGTTTGTCTGAAGGACAGACGGCCACGCAACTTCTTGAGCTCCAACCATAATGCCTTCTTTTCTACAGAATTGGCTCACGAGGCGCTCTTCCGCCTTGCCCTCAGCGGCGACACGTGCAGAGTCTGTACCATCGACCTCCTCTAACACTGATAACACACCGAACATATCATACAATAATTCGGTAGCTCCCTCCCTCACTCCTGCTACAAGCAATACAGACGCGGCCAGTACCTCAACAGACGTGACCCCAAAGCAAGAGAGCACAGGCCGGAGCTCCGACCGTCTCCGACATTCTCGATCAAGTATCGGCAGCTATAACGAACGTGTCCTCGCCGGTAGCGTCAAGCGGAAATCTAGGAGGAAGACCATTGATGACACAGATCGAACCGTCTCCGGAGAGACACTCGTAGAACCTAGCACGAGCGCGCAGGAGCAGCTAATACAAGAGAGTGAACAGGCGCTGGATTGGGACTGGACTTTAGGAGCTTTGCCCGGGGATGATCTGAGACTGTCGGAGAAGGAAGAAACCGCCGTCAAGCGGCGGAGGTCTACGCGTTTAGATATCCTCGACAAGGCGTCCGAGTTGGTGGAGAAGACTTCCAGTGTACTTGGCAAGCGGGGCAGGGAGACTGTTGATGCCGGGGTGGAGAAGCTGAAAGCTCTCCAGGGGGACAGGAGGACTAGTCTACGACCCAGGGAACCAGACGTTCCAAGCTTCGAAGGGCCCATGACCAAAAAGGCACGATTCTCGGAACTTCCTTTACAGGAAGAGCCGTCCACGCCGCCGAAACCGGAGCGTAAGGTAGCCAAACGGCCTGCCAAGCGATGGTTGTCCCAGGGGCTCTACGTGGGACAAGATAGAGACTTCGATGCGAGGTTGACTGAGTCTCAAAACAAGGCCAAGAAGGAGTCTAAAACTGAAGCCAGCGACCGAAAGCGAACTCCTCTACCACTTCCAATGTTCATAGGCCAGAGAGTCATTGACAACGGGCGGACTTTCAAATTGCCGTTTGACATATTCAATCCTCTGCTCCCTGGGCAGCCAAAGCCCGAGGAATGGAAGAAAACACACAAGAGTAGGTTCAGACAACTTTCTCATTTTGAACATTGGTTGATTGACTACTGCCAGATGTGTTCGTTGGTGAGGCAGCCAACCTATGGAAAAAGGCTAAGCGCCTGGAATCCTCCAAATGCATCTGCACGCCCGAGACAGGCTGCGATGAAAATTGCTTCAACCGCTTCATGCTCTACGAGTGCGACAACAGCAATTGTAACATCGGCGCCGAGCATTGCACCAACCGCTCCTTTGAATCCCTACGCCAACGGACCAAAATCGGCGGAAAGTACAACATCGGCGTCGAAGTGTGCAAAACGCGCGACCGGGGCCACGGCGTCCGCTCGAACCGTACTTTCGAGGCCAACCAGATTATTGTCGAGTATACCGGCGAGATCATTACTCAGGAGGAATGTGACGGCCGTATGCATGGCCGCTACAAAGACGCGGAGGTATGTCATGCATCCCCTGTCTGCCTACTCTCTATAGAACGGAACTCTGACCTATAAACAGTGCTACTACCTCATGGACTTCGACCAACAGATGATCCTCGACGCCACCCGCGGCTCCATCGCCCGCTTCATCAACCACTCCTGTGAGCCCAACTGCCGCATGATCAAATGGACCGTCAGCGGCAAACCCCGCATGGCCCTCTTCGCCGGCGACAAGGGCATCATGACCGGGGAAGAATTGACCTACGACTACAACTTCGATCCCTACTCCGTCAAGAATGTGCAGGAGTGCAGGTGTGGCACCGCCAGCTGTAGGGGCTTCCTCGGACCGAAGCCAAAGGAGATCAAAGAAGCTTTGAAGCCCATCACGACGGGCAAGAGGAAGTTCGCGGAGGTGATCGAGGGGGCCATGCAGACCGTGACGAAGAAGAGGAAGATTGCTGTGCCGAACAGTGTTAGGTCTGTGTTTGCGAAGGCTAAAGCTACGACGAGTGAGGGTTTGACGAAGGCGAAGGCGGTGATAGGGTCGATGGCGGAGAACGAGCGGTTGGTGAAGAAGACGTCGGAGAAGAGTCTGAGAGGGTGGAAGGGGTGGGCGCTGGTTGATGATGAGGGGAATGAGGTTGTTGGTGAGAAGAAGGTGGTTACGTATGAGAAGGAGAGGCGGAGATTGAGCAATGGCACTTCTATGAAGAGGAGTGTGGAGGATGAGGAGGAGGAGATGGAAGAGAAGACGAGCATGGAAGCGGAGCGTCCTGTTAGCGGGAGGGACAGCATGAAGAAAAAAGGTTGGGAGCGTGAAGAACAATGTGGTTAGAACGGTGAAACGGACATCTAGAGCGGGCATTGGGAAGACGATCAGGGTTATTGGGAATGGGGATGAGGAAGACTAGGCGTTCAATGTGGGTAGAGTGGGGGCGCTTGGGATCGGTGGACATTGCAGGAGAGGGCAGGGCTGATTGCAGGTATCTTTGTTGCCAGGAGTTGTGACTTAGAAATCCGACGGTTTGCCAATGGCTTCTCAACGACCGATAGGCCCTAACCACGCTCCATATTTAGAGCCTCAGGAGTTGCATCCATCATATTTTGGGCCAGCAACAATCACGCATGAAACAAAGGTTTCCTTTCCTGTGGGAGCTGCTGCATTAACCCCCTGCCCAAGGTATCTTGCAATCTCTCTAAACATCATCCTCATTCCTCGACACAACCGCAAGGTCACAATGCCTTCAATCGTCAACGCATAATGACCAGCAAGATATCACAAGAAAACGGCATCCTACTCATCATTCGCGTGAGTACATTCTCGCTCCCCAAAATCCATAGAAACAAGTACAAACGACCTCGATCCCAGTTTCCCTTCGACAAATCGACAAAATATCCCGTCGCGCCTAACATTCTTCCCATGAATTCCATCCTCGTCATACACGGATCGCATACAGTCGACCCATCCTTAACCGGGGAGTCAAAGTAGCAGAAAGGAGGGTCAATGCAACGACTCCTATTTCTATATATGCATATGACTGCGAGCACTATCTCCCTTGTCTCCTACCAAACCACGTTCCTCCGACTTCACGAATCCATGACGGCCGGGCCAAAAGACATCGTTATTCTTTCTGGAAGGCCACCGGCAAAGCTGCGATATTATTCTTTCTTCTGGGGCATCTGAGACAAGATCCTGAAAGCACACGGCGTCGGTGTCGTTCTGGGATCTGAAAGATCCACCCAGTCTAACGATGTTTTGTGCGAATTGCGCGGGTAGCAACCCGCGTCAATGCGTGGAAATCAAATCTCGCTGTGAAGCATCATCTACTCCTGAAGGAAATACGAATCTCTTGACATTGCGTCGCAGTGCTAGCCCCTTTTCCCCTTTTGGCTACGTGTACGCCAGAAATCATACCATCAGCTTGGCATGAATTGTTGGCTTATCATTCTTCTCTGCCTCCAATGAGCGGGCCGTTGTTTGATCTCCAAGCCTCGGACTCTTACGCTCACTGGCTTCTCACTCGTCTTCGCTTGTACACTTCCGCTTCCCTCTCGGAAATCACGGCCAAAGAAAGTCAAGACCCGGATCTCAGCTCTTCGGCAGCCCCTTTCGCCGCCAAAAGCAAGGTCTGGTAGCTGCGTCGCCGTTGGCCTTGAAGAAGGGTTTTATCCATGGTCTCCAGCAAATGTAGCACACCACCAGCTCCTCTTCGGCAGAGACGCTAGATGCGGCGTAGTTGCAAAGGAAGCCGTGAAGATACGGAGTGTATGATTGTGGTGTCAGACGTCTGGCTTAGAAATCTGGTGGAGGAGTTGAAGGTTCAAGTGAGCGCTTGTTGCGTTAATATGGGACAGGGTGTTGCAAGGAGTTGAGACAGTGGGGGAGGATTAAGTGGAGCCTGGAAGGATGGAGATGGGCTGTGAGTGGGGATTTGATGGTGGAGGAGTTGCTATGAGGATTCCATGGAAATTGCAATTGTCTAGCGTGTGCCCTGAGGATGATTTGAAGCACATACGTAGGTACTCGGGTGGCTAGGTGTATGTTGGCTGGTAGGTTTAAGTATAATTCCTTCCATCACGCAGACTTGCTAAAACTCTTTGTTTGTGATCAAGGATGGTCGTGGCTCTTCAGCTCTTTTCTTTCGCCGCGCAGGTATCGGGCAGTAATAGCCAGGAAAACTGCTCCGAAGTACCATTGAGATGTACTGTGTGTATATGATGAGGTTGGATGCCATTCCATTGTGCTACCTTGGGGGGCTTGATGATGACATAAGGGATGTCGCCAAAGGACCGAAGAATCACGGCCTTATAGATTAAAGGTGACTTCTATGGAGGCAACTGTATGATTGTTTCTGCATAATGACCCTACTTTAGGTAAAAGGAAGAGCTTGCGGATATCCTCGGGCTAGGTCCTCTAGATGCTAGGCAGGGGTTAGATATTAGATGATTCGTATATTAAGTATTAAACATACTGTAGGAATTGGTAGTAGGACCATTATCCTTTTCAGGCGCCTACCTCGACCCATACCCCCTCAGACGGTATCCCATTCTTCGTTACAAAGAGCAAATACTGCCCGGGCGGCATAACACTCGCATCCCTAGGCGCGGTGACTGGCATTCCATCCCTACCCATATCCAGCCCCAAAATCGCCATCCTCTGTCCCATGCCCTGTCCATGCGTATGAAACGCCGGATTACTCAACACGACCATCGTTCCTCCCTGCAACGGCTGCCTGTTCAGTGTTGCGCATATTGTGAAGCTGCTGTTATACGCCATGTCGTGCGGACTCGAGGTGATGATAGGCCGCGCCGGAGCATCCGTGTATGGCGGCGAGAAGATCTCCACGCGATATTCGGTCGGGTACGCGGACGTCTTCTTTTGCTGCTGCTGCAAGGCGCAGGTATGGCCGTTGTTGCCGAATGAAGGCCAGCCGGGGCCGACCATTCCTGTAGCACTGTAGCCGACGGCGGGGTTAGATCCCGAGATAAGGACTTCACCACTAGCAAGCAGGATTGCAGTGGAGTGGTAGAGGCGTGGGATTGTAGTTGAGGGCATAGTTGTGAAGCGCTACCCAAAGGGTGCTGAGGCATTGTAGATGACTGGTGAAAGGACAGGATCATCAGCCATGAAGCCGCCACCGCAGCCAGAATGTGCGCCGTTGATGAGAAGTACGGTGCCGTCAGGGAGAAGAATACCCTCGGACATTGTTTGCGGGCCATTGGGTAGGGAGTCGGTGGGCTCATACGTAGGAGAGGGGTCGTTGGGACAGATAGTATAGCAGTCTGATAGAGCGGTAGGGTTGGGAATGTCGCCTGAAGAGCCGCCACAGATGAGAATAGAGGGCTCATAATTTGGGGCGACGAGAGGAAGCAGCACTGAAGTGGCGGATGAGGGGAAGGTGCGTGGTTGTAGAGGGGTGTCAGGGAGGGTCTTGACTAGGGAGTTGGCTGTGTAATCCCAGACGATGGACTGATTTCCAGCTACTGTGAAGATCTGATTTGTGGCGGCGGTGTTGGGTAGGAGGTAGACTTTCAACGGTTAGTAATATGTGGTTGCTGAAATAGAGCCGACTAACGCATGGGATAAAGATTGTATGATTTGCCAGGCACCCTGCCGTCGCCCTCGATCAGTATGTTTTTTACAGACAAGGATCCGACTATGGCGTTGCCATTTAACGGGTAGTGACTCCACATCAGACCCAGAAATACATAGAAAGGGAAGACGTAGATTGAAATAATCACTCACAAATTCTCGACGTCCGTAAATTCCAATATAGGAAGACCGACGGGAGGCGGCGGCGTTCTTCCGTCTTGATAGATGATCTCATACGTAGGCACATTGATGCTTGCTTCATTCAACACAAGGCCCCCCTTGTCAGCCCCGCCAACGATGAGAACACTGCCATCAACCAAAGTCTGCGCCGAGGGATACCATCTCTCATGTTGGAGCCTCGCGGGCTGCTCAACCCAGTTTTGCGAACAATTACCAGTGCGTGGTCCGCCAGCGTAGGTCCTGATTTTGTTGAAGCCGTCAGCAACACCGGCTGCATCTGGCTCTGCACCAGCGATATTGACAAGTGTGCCATCAGGGTAGAAAGCGCCAGCGGAGCAAAAAGTGTTGCTTTTGGGTTCTAGGGGTCGCAAGCTGTTGAATCGCAGATCGTACTCAGCGCCAAAGACGGAAATGCTGGTGCCTGGGTAGAGATAAGAAATCGCAGTTGGAGCTCCGTTGTGCAAGTCTACACCAGGACCGCCATAATTTGCGTGGTAGTTGTCGATGAAAACGACCGTCGTGGTATTAGGTAGGATGAATACCATTTGCGAAGCGCAGCCGGATGAGCCAACGGTTTTGAATCCGGGAGCATACACGCCGGGAAGCGCACCAGCCAGAGGGCCGACGAGAAACTATATTTCGGGCATCTATCAGCACGTGGTCTTACATGATATACGACATCACCTGCCCAGAGTTGAAATCGCATGTTAACGAGAGGTATGATCTTGTATAAACTTCCTTCCGGAGTACATTCGAAGCATTGTGGTATATCGATTGACTTATATATTACCGTATCACTGCCAGTGCATCCACCACGGGGCCATCGCTGATGTTGCCATCTTCCTTCGCCGTTGTCCCAGCTCCAACAACTACGTTTGCATCTCGCAAGTCGTCGACAGCACAGATAGGGAAAACCGCTTAAGGATTCTCTCGGTCGCTATCGTCTCCTCCGACGGGACAGCGATCTGCTGCCACGACCATGGTACTACAGAAGATGACAATCGGCCCGAGGCGAGTCATCCAGCGCAGGAAATTGCAATATGTGTATCTTCGAGCGCCCCGTGCCGTTATCAATGCCGCTGATAACGGCACAGATTGGAATTGTGCCTGTAAGATGTGTCGGGGCCATGAAAACTACCGCTCGGGTGAGCTGACGTACATGTATGTTCCCCAAGTACCTTCCTCCTAGGGCAACTCCGTCCCCACGCAAAAACTCCAAAGCTCGGGAATTTAGAGTTACGATTATCTCATCCTCATATGCGCACCAATCGCTTGATGGCAGTATCGAGCACAGGCAGCGAGGCTCGGCAAAGACTAATTGCATTAAGCTTCGAGTGCACAGAAGAAACAGGAAGCGGGATGGAGGTCTTGAAGAATTCGGCCCTTTCACCAGGCTTTTGCTCCGTTTGGTTTTGGCGTGGACCTTAGAAGCTCGCCCGGCTCTCAGAGGGAGCAACGCTGATCTACCTTCTGTCTTCGGCTTCTAGTCCCAGCTGTATTGATCTAGCTTCACCGATCCTGCACCGTCCGATATGAAGAAAGCTGTGCGTCCCATGCGGCATGAAGATAGGGGCGTTATTGTACTGCGAACGGTACGATGAAAGTAGAAGATAGACAAGGTGCCCGGTGCTATATATAGGGGTCTGTACTTTCTGAAAAAAGCTCTGTATTCCTACCTCGCTGCGTGACAAGAGTTCACCTCCTCCAAATCCTCTTATCTTCTCTTCTCAGCTTCAGCATCTCTGATGATCCCCCAGTAAGCGGCGCCGGTCAGTCCTGCGACAGCGATACTCAGGCCAGCAGCCCCGTGAAAAGCGGGTTTGAACAGTCCCCTTTCCAGCAAGCGCATGTTCGAGAAGTATCGAGTCGTCCCATACACAATGGCTCCACTTCCTGTACCAAGTAGCGTGAAGACCAATCGTTGGGTCTTATCATCCAACCTTTTGCTCTTCGTGGTCCCTTTATTCTTTGCGGGCACTCCGGTGGTAGATGTTGCGCTTGATGTGGCAATGTCGAGTTGACTGAAGCGCTCAACTCCAATACCCAACGCTACGAAGCCAAGGCCGGTACGAAGCCAGGCGAGGAGAGTTCGCTCTGAGGCGAGGTGATCACGGGCTACTGAGGCGGTATTCTTGAGCAACGGTGTCTTCAACCAAGAAAGCATGGCGCGACCGCAGCTCCAAAGAATCCAGCCAGCGACGTATTCCTGTAATGATACTGGTAACGAAGTCGTAATTGACCTTGATCTAGTACATAGCTCAGAAACCGTAGGCGCTAGTGGCGCAGTAAGCGCGATTTGCTGCCGAAGCTTTACCGATTGGCTAGTTTATCATCATTTTGCTGAAAAGTATCGCTCGATGACTCTCAGGAACGTGAAGAAGTAACTTTGACTAAGTGGTACGAATAGAACGGTAGTGATTAATTGCCAATACGCTCCAATTTCTCCATGCGCACATCAAGTTATCCGCGCATAATCTTTAGGGTCTTACTTGGGCTTCAGGGTCAACACACTCGTGATACGCGTATCCTAATTCTTCGTAGATTCGTTCTCTTCCCTGACTAGGTTTTCTCTTGATGAGCAATTGTTCGGACAAGATGACCGGAAGACTGTGGGGAGGCCGCTTTACCGGCGCTGCCGACCCATTAATGCAAGCATACAATGACAGCCTGCCCTTCGACAAGGTGTTCTGGCGTCAAGACATTGAAGGGTCAGTTGCGTTCGCACGAGCGAATAGTAAATGCGGAGTGATTTCGGAGCATGAATTCAAGCAAATACAAGATGGCTTGCAACAAGTCGGCAAGGAATGGGAGACCGATTCTTTTGAAGCCAAGCATAACGATGAGGACATTCACACCGCGAATGAGCGCCGCTTGGGAGAGATCATCGGCACAGAGATTGCCGGGAAGCTTCACACAGGCCGAAGGTGCGCCATGACCTGAAGGTTACCTATTGAGTGTTCAAGGCAATAACGAATTTACGAGATAGCCGGAATGATCAAGTTGTTACAGATATGCGAATGTGGCTACGAGACGAGCTACGGAAGATTGAGGAATTCCTTGTGAACTTTCTGAAAGCCAGCGTTGCACGAGCAGAGCAGGACATTTCTATCCTCATGCCTGGGTAACCGGCCAATGTCAGCTTTGAGGGCCTACGTGATATTGATTTTCGCTTAGCTACACTCATCTTCAGAAAGCGCAGCCCATCCGGTGGAGCCACTGGCTGCTCTCGCATGCAGTAGCCTTTGTGACTGACCTCGAGATGCTAAGAGGAGTCATCAAGAGGGTCAATCGCTGCCCTTTGGGTTGTGGCGCTCTTGCTGGTACGCATCCGATGAGACCAAACCAGCGGTTCGCCCGTCGTTAATTTGCTATAAGGGAATTCATTCAATATCGACCGAGACGCTATGGCCGAAGAACTCGGTTTCGACGGGATCCTTCTTAATTCGATGAACGCCGTTGCGGACCGAGACTTCGTTCTTGACGCGTCAAATTGGGGCTCGCTCTTGTTAGCTCTCTTGACTATCCAAAGACTTTAGGCATAGACCTGACGACTGCGCATAGGATGACCCATATCTCAAGGTTTGCGGAGGACTTAATTGTCTACAGCAGCCTCGAGTTTGGCTTCGTTCGATTAGCAGACGCTTACTCGACTGGTTCCTCTCTTATGCCACAAAAGAAGAATCCGTGAGGCTTCCAATGTACGATCCCAGCACTAGACTCTAACATCGTTACAGAGATAGCTTAGAGCTACTCAGAGGCAAAAGCGCTCGTGTCATCGGTAACATGGTCACCGTCTATATTGCAATCAAAGGGATACCGACAACGTAAGTCAAGATCGACGATTCCGTTTTGTAGTCCTCGATTCGACAGCAAGCCATTGATGACGGGATTCTAACATGGAGTAGCTACAACAAAGATCTCCAAGAAACCGTTGGTATGGCAAGATCCATTTCCAACCACTCTTCTGCCTACATCCCGACTAAATACTTGGATAGAACCAATGCTTGACCTTACCAAAACAGTCGGCGACAGCATTCAGATCGCCACTGGCGTAATCTCCACCCTTTCCACACAACCCAAGAAGATGCACGCCGCCATCACTCCTGAGATGTTGGCTACCGAAGTCGCAGACTACCTTGTTCGTCGGGGCGTCCCTTTCAGAGAAGGACATCATGTTAGCGGGCAAGTGGTGGTGTTGGCGGAGAAGGAGGGCGTGCCCATGGTGAGTCTATTTCGCCATTGCGTCAAAGCGTGATTTGTAACAAAGGGTGCAGGACCAGCTATCGTATGAACAGCTGAAATCCGTGGATGGGAGATTCGAGCCAGATGTCAAGGAGTGCTTAGACTATGAGCGAGCGGTCGAGCTGAAGTCGTCGAAGGGGGGCACCAGCAAGAGCTCGGTGAGAGAGCAAATCGCGGTGTTGAAGAAGATGCTGGGGGGCGATTCTTGATTGCTAGTAGGTCAGCTCGTATAAGATGGTTATCGTACCGGCGTCATATTGATGTCCACTTATATACCGCCTGTCGTGACCAACGTTCAGGTTGATCTTTCTACAAGCACCTGTCCTCGAGAAGCCCACAAGCCACCTAAACGACGTATGATCTTGATAACATCACAATTCCTCTCCAACTATATGTCCACACTTTTGCCAGCTTGTTGGATCAACGAGGCATTGCTCCCTAGAATGATTCCAGATCGGAGGTTCTGCCAACCAGGGTGCCATGCTCTCACTGTGGTTCATTGGCGTGGCAGGAAAGCCATCCACTCCGTCTGGCCTGCCTGGGGTGACTTGCACCTTAGCAGAGACCTACACGGAAGATAGAAATGATCTGACGTGCTGCTGGCTGCCTTCAGGAGCAAGATTAAAGATGGCTGAGCGCGAAAGTCCAGACTGTGGGATCCACAGGGTAAGCCTGATGATGCATCACGAGGCACCCATGTCGTGGAGACCTAGAAGGGCACGTCCATATCCTCAACGCTTTCTTCTTCCACCTTCTGCTTCGTCGATCCCTCAACACAACCCTTGACGAATGCCACACAAGCATCTAGCCAAGGCCGTTGACTCGGCACGAAATGGCCACCCGGATGTATTGCAACATTCTTGTCCCCAGCCTCACAGACTTCGATAAGCGCTCTACTTCTCTTCTCCTCTACAACAGAATCCATCTGCCCCAAGAAATGTAGAATCGGTGTCTGAATCTTCGGCTCATAGAACCCCTCGTACCTCTTACCTGGGGCGCGGAACCCACTGTACACGACCGCAAACTTCAATGGCTGCTGCACAAAGCCGGTTTCGTTCCTAAAAGCAGCGGGATATTGGATGCCGCCTTCTTTCTCTACCTTCCCAAAGCCATCTACCCTCCTCTGACCCTCAAGCAGCGAAGCAACCATCGCCGCTGCCGCCGCACCCTGACTAAAGCCGATGACGCCATCGAATGGTCCTTCCTCCGTGATGCACTTCGCAATAACAGCCATACCCTCCTCTATACCCCTATAAACGACCCCTCCATCGCTAGCGTCTTTGCGCTGCCACCATCCGTAGGCTTCGATATCTTCTTCGCTCTCTGGGCCTGGAGGGCTGGAGCCGACTACATCCGCGGGTTTCAGACGGATGGGACCGGTGGGGTAGGAGAAGTGGACGGGGCGCGGGGAGAAGGCTTTTTGGAGCGCTTTGTGTAGGGCGCGGGATTTGGCGGAGAAGAGCGGGCCGGATTGAGTGTAGCCGTGGAGGAGCAGGACTTTGAGAGGGGTGGGGGTGGAGGTGGAGGTGGGGGGTTTGGTGGTCATTGCTCGATGTGAAGGGCGGTGAAGTGGAGTGAAGAGAAGGGCTCTGGAGCTCAACAGGCCAGTGTGCATACAGGGGATCGAGACGTGTACAGACGTCACATGCTCTAAGAACGTGTTCCGACATCGGAGATCAGCATCAGCATCAGGCACGACATGATATGTACTTTGTTCAAAAAATTGGTCCAGGACTCAAGTCCAGGATACAAGTGGATCTGCCAGCTGAGTATTAGCTGTAATAGCCGACCACATATACAGACCGCTTCGTGGAAATTACCAGCACGTGACTGCAGTTTTTGTCGACGAATCAGAACATCGTTTTCCATTAATTACCTTATATGATGATCAAAAATCATTTCTATTAACTACATGTATATGATTCTAGGCCCGATTAGGTTTAGTAGCTCGCCTTGTAGTATTTACTAGCTCATCACCGACAGTCACAGCTGAGCAGGAGAAGGAGGAGAGTCGCATCCATCGATCCTTCGTGCGCTTGTCCTGCAGGCACAGGCAATGAGTCCCAACCATCCATTCGGGCTTTGCAAGCGCCCGGTAGCACCCAGTAGCACCCAGTAGCACCCAGCACGCCCATTTGCTGCTGACCTGCTGCAGCGACATGGCTATGCACCTGCAATCCGCTTGCAAATTACCAATGAACATCGATAGCCTAACAATCCTTCTACAATCGTTCTGGCAATAGTGTAGGCAACGGAGATCAGATTGCGGCTGGATGCCAGGAATCATCCATTCGATTCAAGGGGCCTGACTTGCATGCACTTCTACACGCAACGTATCAAGCACTCGTGCAGTACACCATCTCCTACGCAGGTAGGCAAAATCAACGCGTATAGTGGCTAGGAAACGCTATTTCGTCCAGTACTCGACTCCTCAAGCGGGGTACTTGCAGGGTGATGTTTCCAAAAGCTACAGCTTTCATTGGTATACAACGCTATTGAGTTGCTGAGCCTGAAACATTCCTTTGTCCTTCAGAGCTGTGTAAAGAGCACGGAACGCTGCTTTGTCGTTTCTCTTTGTAAATTCTTGAAATTGAGGTATCTGGGCTTCTCTTAAGATCAATCGTGCTCTGTCCACCCCATAATAGTAGCTGACAATGACACCCTGCCACTCAACTCTGGAGCTTGCGAAGCACGATGAGACTGCTACGGCTCCAGAATGTGACAATGACGCCACGGCTTTTGAGGTTGATGCCAGTCGTGTTGGGCCTGAGGTAGGTAATATCCATGCGTAACGCGCAGGTCCACTGTCTTCTCTCTAATGCGCCTGACTTGGCTTTCAGGTCTTACCATCTACAATGCCACAAGTGTTCTACGATACCTCTCTACCTGAGCCTAATACCGCTGAGGAGCTCAAGGCAAATGGGCTCGGTGTGGAGCCGACGAAGACCCCACAATTTAGAATAATATGGATGACTATAGTTATCATCGTTATGGTAGTCGTTGCTGTTGGAGTTGGGGTTGGGATCGGGATTCGGCGGAGCCATAAGCATCTGTCGCAAACGTCCCCGGAGAACAGGTACAGAGCTCGCACTCACTTCTCTCAAAGTTACTCGTTCATTCTTACTGCCTGCTAGAGCCACTACATCCCCAAAAGACTAACGAGGAACAGGTGTGCACATTGTCCGAACCATCCACGCATTGCTCGCTCACATATCTTTAAATAGTCCACCATCGCCACCAAATTCCAACCATTCCTCAAGTCAACCGTCGCCAACAAATTTCAACAATCCGTTAAGCATTCTAAATGACACATCTTTGGCGGCTATAATGCTCGGTAATGACGAGCGCCACTTATTCTTCCAGGATAACGAAGGCGCGATCAGGCAAGCAATTCATACAACATTATCGAGTTCATGGGACACCAGCCCGCATCTAAATGTCACGTCAAATGCGAAATATCATACACCGATGACTGCGACTGCTATGAATAACCAGGTACTGTTTCGTACCCAAATATTCGGACGATTGCCATGCGTGCTGACTCTGAAAAGTCAATGCTCTTCTACATCACGCACAACCACACCCTTAATTCTAGTACATACAACGGCGTGCAATGGATTACTGGCCTTGATCTTGGGATCCAGGCTACAGCACCCAATTCCCGACAATTATCCGTTACTTCCGTTGGAGATAGCAGCTATCTGACTGCTAAGGCTCCCCCAGACATACTTCTCTTATTCTATGAGAGTCCGGGCGGTAATATCACAGCTTTGTTAGGATCACATTATCTCAGCAACTCGAGCTCTTGCGTTTCTCTCCAAGTGATGGACATCAGCAATCGAAAAAGCCTGGCGTTACCGCCATATATTTCGAACGTTGATTGTTCCATGAGTGGTATCACCTCGCTACCGGAAGCTACTGGTGATTACAGAAACCGGAGTACGTTGTATGGATCCAGACCAGAAGCTACATTTAGTGTACCTTTCACAAGCGCCCAATTCTCAGATAATAGCACCCAGTTGATGGTACAAGCACTTTTTTACGCACCCTCCACCAGTAGTATCTTATCTAGTGTTTACCTACATGACGTTGTTCAACAGGGCCTTGATACAGGTGTGCATAAGCTATCCATCTTCATTGTTGTGAAGCGGCTGATACTGTTCGTTCGATATAAGAGTATCTTGATGGTACTACTGATAATGGCATTATTATCCGCGATTCGGATATGGCGTTCATTAGCGCCGCTAACAGCGCCATTTGGATCAATCACACACAGCCGACGCCTCTGATGGTATTACCGGTCTTTGGTCATGAGGGACAGACAGGAATCATGTCAGATGCGATGCCAGACAATGTGTTTCCCTTCTCAAGGCTTGCTAGTGTCACTTCGACAGATAACTCGGTAACTTATCTGTATCACCAGATGAATGGGACGATGATCGCCGAAGAGCAATTTGTCGCGTCGTTGAATATTTGGCTTCCAACGGTCTATATTATTATATCAGACTCTTGACCTTCTTGGCATTGGCCAAGCCTGCTACGGTCACTCAGCCGCCGAGCCTGGAACAGGAGCTGCCGAACCGATGGACAAATACATTCAGATAATGCTGAAGGCAGCAGACCCATGCACATCACCTGTCATTTTTCCAAGCTCTCAGGAGAAGCTATCCACGACTGGGGGCTTAAGCATGGTGGAAAACGTTCGGCCGGAAAGTTGACAATGCCGTTCGGGCTATACTTAAATTCCAAGTTGAACGATGTATTGCCGAAAAGTGGACAATGTCATTCGGGCCGCCATGGTCAAAGTCCAAAGAGTTTCCCATTTTTGGAGAAGTAAGCGCGAAGGTCGGAAGCACGGTATTGTCTGCTGTTGGCTGGGCATGGATAACGAGCTTCCTTGGCGACGAAAGGAATTCCCCATTCCGTTCGTCCGGCTGAGGAATAATGCGAACATATTCCATCTTCAATCTGTTTCCCCCAAAAATTAACATGCTATCCCACGCCCTGGCATAGTTCCACTCTCCAGCATTCAATCGAACTCTCCTCACCCTCAGACACGCGACAACAACCTCTCCCGAATCTTCATTCCCCCTCGCCTTCCATTTCTCCATCCCGCAATCCACACTGCTACCCTACCATCCTAATACCCCTATCTTTAATTCCCCACCATCCTGACACCACCTCAAATCCCTCCCCATC
>JAABUS010003697.1_pt1 | contig 24061 bp, 24 predicted proteins | sample 5560161 | NCBI WGS metagenome assembly JAABUS01 (sample SAMN10711885, study PRJNA513376) | rock metagenome | isolation source: Antarctica rocks | place: Antarctica: Victoria Land, Trio Nunatak nord | collected 2016-01-04
AGCCCTGATTCTTATCAGGTGCTGTTGGGCGGTTGTTAAACTGGATTTGCTTAAGCTTGCTTCCACCCCATACATAGCTATCCATGCCTGGGGCAGTGTCTGTTCAATGTTTACTCTGTTTTCCATTTTGTTGATTTTTAATGGATCAAAGCTACGCTGCCACGTTCCTGAACTTCTTAAACCCGTTTAAGAAATTTTTTTGCTTCTGATCTCACTCAGGTATTCGGGCGTAAACCCTAAAAATGAAGCGAGCAGGTACTGAGGTACCCGTTGTACAAATTCCGGATAACGTTTATTGAACTGATGATAAAGCTCTTCCCTGGAATGGCCATACAAGGATTTGATCCTATATTGCGAAGCGGCATGAGCCCTTTGGTGAACTAACCGGAAGTATCTTTCCATCAGAGGGAATTGCTGTAGCATTTCTTCCTGGGCGAAAAAATCAAGTGTCAGCAAATCAGAATTTTCAACTGCCTGGATATAAAATTCCGAAGGCTTTTGAGCAGAGAAAGAAGTATAATCAGCAAGCCACCAGTTTTCCAAGGCAAATTGTATGGTTTGTTCGGTCCCTTTTTCGTTAATAAAAAACATTCTTAAACATCCGCTGACAACAAAATAGCTGGACTTGCAAACTTTTCCCTCAACCAGTAAATTGCTCTTTTTTAGGGTGCGGGCAGGTTTAAAGTATGCGAGGATCTTCGGATAATCCTGTTCACTGATTTTAATGAACTTTTCGATGTGTGCCTTTAAGTGATCTGACATAAAAATTCCCTGTTCCTGATAGGCTTGAGTTTTAAAATCAAGTAAGGCAAAGTATAAGTTTTAGCCGATAAAAGAAGCATTAGCAAAGCACAAGGATTGCAAATTTCAACTACTGTCAAAAACAGTCCATAACTTAAAGGCCAGGGTTACAAACCCCAGCCAGAGGGCAATTCATATATTAAAGATTTTTGATTAAAACCTTGATTTTAAGAAGCTGTCATATCTTGTAATGCTTTAGGATAGCGGTCGCCTTCTATTGCACCAATTTTAAAAGCTTCGTTCAGGGCACTCATTTCTGCTGTTGTAAATTCAATATCCAGGGCTTGCAAATTTTCTTCTACACGCTGGTGTTTACTCATGCCCACAATCGGAATAATATCTTCTCCCTGATTAAGTGCCCAGGCCAAGGCCAGTTGGCCCGCAGTAACTCCTTTTTGTTTTGCCATCTCCTTCAAGAATTCTAATTTCTTTAAGTTATGCTCCAAATTCTCACCCTGAAACCTCGGAAACATACTTTTATAATTACTTTTAGGTAAAGGAAAATTCATATTTCCGGTTAAAAAACCATAATAAAGGACAGAATAAGGCACCACGCTTACGCCTAACTCCCTGGCGGTAGGTAAAATTTCATTTTCAATAAAGCGGGTGGCCAGTGAATATTCAATTTCTAAGGCAGAAACAGGATGGATATTATGTGCCCGTTTCAACTGTTCGGCATTGGCTTCCGAAAGCCCTAAATAACGCACTTTTCCTTCCTGGATTAAATCTTTAATGGCACCAACGGTTTCTTCAATGGGCACATCACGGTCAATACGGGCAGGCTGATAAAGGTCAATTTCATCAACTCCTAATCGCGTTAGCGAATAAGCACAGAAGTTTTTAATGGCTTCCGGTCTTCCGTCTAATCCCAGGAAGTGGCCTTTGTGGTCCCTCAAAGTCCCTGTTTTGACGCTCAAAAAAACTTTGTCTCTTCGGTCTTTGATCGCCTCGCCTATTATTAACTCACTCATGCCCATTCCGTAAAAATCAGCGGTGTTTAAAAAATTGATGCCCGAATCGATGCCATATTGCAAGGTTTCAATAGTTTCCTTTTTGGTAGCTTCCCATTGGTTTCGGTTTTCTGCTGTCATGCGGGAACCCATTGATATGGCTGATACGTCCGGCCCATTTTTTCCCAATTTCCTTGTTTTCATATACTTCTAAATTTTTTTAATATTAATGATAATTTCTGTTTTGTCTGATAATTGCATTGGTGATTTTAACCTTTTCATCTCCTAATGGCTCGGATTTGCGATCCGGGTTTTTAAGCTAATGATTTTTAATCATTTCACAAAATTTACTGATAAAAGAAGCATCAACAAAAAAGCAATTTCAATTCAGCTTGAAACGGCTTTGTACTAAATCCAATTCTATAACAATACTTCTTTTACCACACAAATTTATCCTTAATTTCTACTGTTTTTCCCTGGTTGCCGCCGCCGTAACTGCCCTGGTTGCCGCCCATTCTTCCGCCACGCATACCGCCGCCCATTCCGCCACCGCCTCCACGCATTCCTCCGCCGCTTCTCATACCGCCGCCGCCCATTCCGCCTGCTTCACTTGAAGGTTTCAACCCGTCGTGGCTATCTTTTGAAGCTGTAAAACTGTTGATTTTAATATCAAACAGCCAGGGTTTGCTGTTCAGGTTGTCCGAATGCAGCATCTTGATCGGGATCGCCGCTTCGTAAACCAGCGCACCTTTTTCATCAATGCTCAATACTGTTTTTATGCCATAAGTATTGGCAGTGGTAATATGGTCTGTCTCCACATCTTTAAAACCTTTTACCTCGATGTTGCGCAGTTTCAGCAGATCAGCTTTGCGCCGTTCTTCCGCATCCTCCTGTTTCAGTTGCTGCCCGGTAATGGCATGGTCTGCTTTCGGCATCGCAAACAAATTATTTTCGTCTTGGTCCGGCGATGGAAACGTCAGGCTGTACATTTCTTTCTTTTTTCCTTCGGGATTAAAAGCCAGCGTAATCCCATTGCGCATCGCCTGCTCCTGCTGCTCTCTGTTCTCGATCCGAATGGCAAAATACAGGTTCTCTTTATCATCCGCCAAAGCGTAATTTATCTTTTTGGCTTCGTTATAATAGCCAAGGCTATCGCCCCAATCCTTTAAATTACCATCTACCACGATAGGATGCGGCGGCGGTTTGATCGTTTTAACGTTTGATCTGGATTGGGAAAACACTTGCGCACCAAACATTGATAATGTGGTGCAGAACAGGAAAAAGGGAAAAGATTTCATTTTGCAAAAGAATAGATTTTTCGTTTAAACTAATTTTTACACACCAGGTTTAGGTATTTTTTTAATATCTGTTTTTTATTTTGATTAGATTTGCTTTTACTATGTCAACAGAGGTTAAAGAACAAAGCTTTACGCTGGAAGAATTACTGGCCGGGCTAAAGGAAAGCCACCGCCTGATTTTATGGAACGATGAGGTAAATTCTTTTGACCACGTGATTTACTGCCTGATTAAATACCTGGATTACAACGACGCGCAAGCACAAAAAATTGCTTGGGAAGTGCATACAAAAGGCAAATGCGCCATTTTGGAAGGTTCTTTTACCGAAGTAGAAGTGTACCGCAAAATTTTACAGCAGGAAGGTCTTACCGTTTCGGTAGATTAAGCTGCGGGCGATGCTTCTTTTACCGGCATAAAAACTTAAACCTTGTTTGCCAAATGCGGTTATACTGTTTTATCAGCAACAAAATTTAAGCTGTAGCAAATTTTTTATCTGTAAAAGAAGCACCAGCCTATAAACCTATCTTATGCTCATTAAACAATACCCGTTTTACGTTAAAGTTACAACTATCCTGTTTGGCCTTTCGCTTTTTGTGATGGTGCTTTATGTGCTGGCAGATTTGCTGGTGCCAATCAGTTTCTCTGTTTTGCTGGCCATTTTGCTCAACCCATTTTATAGCCGGCTGCGGCGGTGGAAAATCCCTAAAATCCTGGCCATCACCTTAACTCTGTTGACCATGATCATTTTTGTGGTTGCAGTACTGTATTTTTTGTCTTCGCAAATGATCCAGTTTGGCGACACCTTTCCGGCGTTGAAAGCCAAAGGCGGACAGATTATTATAGAGATTGAAACCTGGATACAACACACTTTCGGGGTCAGTATCCAAAAGCAGATGCTGATGCTTAACGATGCCGCCAACAACAGCAAAGGTTTGGTTGGCCAAACTATTGGCAGCTTGTTCGGCCTGTTCAGTGTGCTTTTCCTGATCCCGGTCTATATTTTTTTGCTGCTGCTGTACAAAGAACTGATCCTGAACTTTTTGTATGAAATTTTCTCCGAAGAAAACACAAGTAACGTAGCCGAAATTTTAAACCAGACTAAAGTGGCTATCCAAAGTTATATTGTTGGTTTGCTGATCGAGGCGCTGATCGTAGCTATCTTAAATTGTTCGGCCTTGTTTATTTTAGGTATAAAATATGCATTATTGTTGGGTATTATCGGTGCGATTTTAAACATGGTGCCTTATATCGGCGGTATTGTGGCTATTATTTTGCCTTTGTTGATTGCAACGATAACAAAAGAAGGGTACAGTACACAAATAGGCATTATCGTTGCTTATTCCGTTATCCAGTTTATTGATAATAATATTTTAGTCCCTCGGATTGTTTCTTCAAAAGTCCAGATCAACGCGATGGTTTCTATCATTGTTGTGCTTTTGGTAGGTACGCTTTGGGGCGTTTCGGGCATGTTCCTTTCTATCCCGATGGTGGCCGTTCTAAAAATTATTTTCGACCGGATCGAGGACCTTAAACCCTGGGGAAAGTTGCTGGGCGATGAAATCCCGACACATCACATGGGCCATATCTGGAAAAGGCGCAGGAAAAAAGAAGTAGTGGTGTAGTTATACTTCTTTTATGCCTTAAATTTTTGTATCCTTAATTTTAAAAACCCAACTTAAACCCATGCCAAAAAACAACACAAAATACCTTGATGCCCATCACAGACAATTTATATCATTTGTGATTGCCCTTACCGTTTGGTTTGCCACCCGTCCGCTTTCTTTGCCCAACCATATTATTGTTACCTGGATAAGTTATGCCAGCACTATTTTAATTATAGATTGGATTATCATTCTTTCCATCCATCCCAAAGAGGTAAGAAAAAACGTTCAATTAGAAGATTCCAGCATCACGTTTATTTTTCTTTTTATTATTGCAGCCGCCTTTATTAGCCTTTTTGCTGTGATCATGCTGATTATATCCGGCAAAGCCAATACCACCGGCCAAACCACCGAACATGCTTTGCTGGCCATTGCCTCTGTCAGCGTTTCCTGGTGGCTCACGCATACGGTTTTTACGCTGCGTTATGCCCATCTTTATTATGATACCGAAGACGGAAAAGAAGAGTATGCCGGCGGATTGGAGTTTCCGAAAGAACCCAATCCTGATTATTTGGATTTCGTTTATTTTTCTTTTGTCGTCGGGATGACTTTCCAGGTATCTGATGTGGAGATCAGTTCCCGCAGAATACGGAGGTTGGCATGGGCACATGGCATATTGTCTTTCATTTTTAACACGGTAATTGTGGCCTTAAGTATCAACATCATTTCCGGATTATTTGGCCATTAGAACAATTAGTTGCCGGTCATTTTAAATTTTTTTCTGATTAAATATATGCTTTTATGGATCTGGGGATAAGCAATAAAGTGGCTGTAGTTTTAGCGGCAAGCAAAGGTTTGGGCCGCGCAGCCGCAGAAGCATTGGCAGCAGAAGGTGCCCGGGTAATTATTGGTTCGAGAAACCAGGAAGAACTGGAAAAAACAGCCCGCGAAATCAGCGAAAAAACAGGAAGCCAGGTGGTTGGTTTTCCGGTGGATGTAACCGATGTCGCACAGGCAGAAAGTTTTATTGCAAAAGCAGTACAGCAATTTGGCCGGATAGATATTTTGGTGAACAATGCCGGCGGCCCGCCTTTCGGCTCGGTAGAAAGTTTTGATGAAGCGCAATGGCAGCTGGCTTTTGAACTGAATTTGCTAAGCACTGTCCGCATGACGAGGCTTGTTTTGCCGCACCTGAAGAAAACCGGTAGCGGCAGAATTATCAATATCGTTAGTATGTCTGTCAAATCTGTTTTAGAAAACTCCGTCCTTTCTACCAGCATCCGCATGGGCGTAATTGGGATGGCCAAATTATTGGCTGATGAAGTTGGGCCGGACCAGATCACGGTAAATAATGTTTGTCCGGGTTTGATTTTGACAGATCGGGGCCGTAGTTCCGCCATCAAAAAAGAACTGGCTGCCGGCCTGACTGAAGACGAAGCTCTGGCAGAAAAAGCAAAAAATATCCCATTAAGAAGAATTGGCCAGCCCGAAGAACCGGCCGCATTAATCACCTTTTTAGCTTCAGAAAAAGCTTCGTACATTACCGGCACCACCATTCAGGTAGATGGCGGCGTAACGAGAAGCATTTTTTAGCCTATAATTTTATCAACATGGATCAACCCATCAAAACCGGTTTACTGGCTTTCGGCATGTCTGGCCGGATATTTCATGCGCCATTTTTAAACGCCCATCCGGGTTTTAGTTTGGATGCAGTGGCCGAGCGGAACACTAAAAAAGCAGCGCAATTTTACCCAAACCTAAAAAGTTATGATACTTTGGAGGAAGTAATTAACAACCCCGAACTGGAACTGATTGTGGTGAACACGCCGAATTTCACCCATTTTGAGTTGGCAAAAGCAGCATTGCTGGCCGGCAAACATGTGCTGATTGAAAAACCGATTGCCGCCACCACAGCCGAAGCTCAGGAATTATTTGATTTGGGCAGACAGGTAAACCGCGAAGTTTTGGTTTACCAGAACCGCCGCTGGGATAGCGATGTGATGTCTGTAAAACAAGTTTTGGATACCGGCGAATTAGGAAAAATTGTAGAAGTACACTTTCGGTATGATCGCTGGCGGCCGGAAATTGGGCCAAAAACTTTTAAAGAAACGCCGATGCCAGCCAGCGGATTGTTGTACGATTTAGGTCCGCATTTGCTGGATCAGGCCATTACTTTGTTTGGCAAACCGCTTTCGTACACCAAAACTTTGGGCAGGTTTCGGCATAAAACAGAAGTGCCGGATTACTTTTTCATCCACCTGAAATATGCCGAAGATCTGAACGTCTTTTTATACGCGAGTATGCTGGTGACCAATCCGTTACCGGGTTTTGTGCTGAATGGTTCGCGCGGCACATTTATCAAAAAACGGTCTGACGTGCAGGAAGCGCAATTAGATCAGGGCATGTCGCCGCTGGCCGTGGGTTTTGGTTTGGAGGAAGACGGAATGCAGGGCGAACTGACGTGTATCAATCCGGAAAATGGAAAAATGGAAACCACACTTGTGCCTTCGTTAAAAGGAGATTTTATGGGTATTTTTGATGCCGTTTACCACACGGTCCGCGAACGCAAACTTTTTCCGATTTTGGAGGAAGACGTGCTACTGCAGTTATCAATTATTGAAGAAAAATAGGTGCTAAAAACAGCATCGCACAAAATGATGATTAACATGAAACCATTGTATTTTTTAATCCTGTTTCTGGGAATTACTTTGAACGCTTGTTCGCAGGATGCACCGCCAAATAAAGATATTCCGCCGTACCGGATTCTCACAACGGAAAATAAGTACGAAACGCCAGCCGATCTTAAAAAGAATGTGCCGGTGATGATCATGTATTTCGCGCCGGATTGCCCTCATTGTCAGCACGCAACGATGGAACTGACCAAGCACATCAAAGAGTTTGGCAACACGCAGATTGTGATGATCAGTTTTGTGGACCCAAACCGCCAGTTTAAAGCGCTGACCAAGTTTGTGGATGATTATCAGCTTAAAAAATACCCGAACATCCGGGTTGGAACGGAAGGTTATACGTATCTGGTGCAAAAATTTTACCAGGTGCGCACCACGCCATACGAAGCGGTGTACGATAAAAACCACAAGCTGGTAGAAACTTTTGCCAAAATCCCGGAGATCAGTGATTTGGTAAAAGCGGTGAAACAATGATTTTATGCCTATAAAAGAAGCATCATTAATCTAAACAAAAAGCTTGATTGCAACTTTTAAAAAGAAACCCCAACATGAAAAAATTAAGTTTAGCGTTGATGATTGCTGCTGTAATATCCTTTTCGGCCTGCAACAGTCCGCAGAAAACCGGTGATGCACAAGCAGATTCCGGTTCGCATGGCAGTTCCGGTGCCAGCGACACAACCCAATCGATTAAAGGTTCTCCCTCTTTAGGGACAAGTGCTTCCGGTACTGCTTCTTCCGGCAGCGACACTACCAAAACCAGCCATTAAATTGATGCAGTAAAAGTATCGATTGCTTTTACTGCATTTTCAAAACGCTCTGCTCCGGTGCCGGAAATCACTGTATATTTTGCGTTAATGGCTTTGAGTTCCTGATGCCAAACCTGCATAAAATGTTCGCGCTGGTTGGGGAAATTTCGCAGCGGATCATCCTGCCAAGGCGTATCAATATCCAGCAATAAATAAAAATCGTACTGATGTTTTGGCAATTCATCCAGCACTTCCTGCGGCGAACTTCCGAAAAGCGCATCGCTCCATATTTTTACCGTGATAAAAGTAGTATCGCAAATCAGGAGTTTGTTGGCTTGTGGCAGGAGTTCTTTTTCCAATGCCAGTTGCCCGTGAAACATGTTGATTTCATCCTGCCAGGTGCAATCTGCGGTTAGATTTTCGCAATATTCTCTGGCGAATTCCGGCACCCAAATGGTTTGGTAATGATTTGCCAACAATTTGGATAAGGTTGATTTTCCGGTAGATTCCGGCCCGACGATGGCTATTTTGATGATTTGTTGATTCATTGTTGTTTCTGTTTTTGTCATCTGCTTTTGTCATTTCGACCGCAGGGAGAAATCTTCTTTTAATTATAATAGTAACTAACAGGATTTCTCTCCAGCCAAGACAATAAAGCACCAATTTTATGCCGATAAAAGAAGCATCAAAAGCAATACGGTTATTGTTGTTGAAAGAAGATTTCTCCCTGCGGTCAAAATGACAACCTGGCTTCCTGAATTTTTATTGCTGTAACCGGTAATCCCGTCGCCAATCGCGATAACCCGAAGCGGCAATAATTAGATAAAGTGCGTACATTCCGGCCGTTAAATGCAGGTGTTTGGCCGTATAAACGATCACATAAATAACATCTACAAAAACCCATATCAGCCAGTTTTCCAGCACTTTGCGAGCCAAAAGAACTTGCGCAATTAAGCTACAGGCGGTACAAAAACTATCGATAAATGGGAAAGCCGCATCTGTGCCATGCTTCAGCAAAAAACCTAAAATCGCGGTAAATAAAATAACGCCAACTATGGAAACCTGAATTTCTTTTAAAGTGATCCTAACCACCGGAACTTTTGCTTCTGATGTTGGTTTCCGGCTCCAGAAATACCAGCCGTAAGTGTTCATCGCCAGAAAGTAAAACTGCAAACCCATATCGGCATACAACTTCGCTTCAAAAAAAATAACAATGTAAACAGCAACGCTGATGATGGCAAAAGGCCAGTTCCAGATGATGTTTTTGGCGGCGAGATAAACACATAAAATACCGGTAATTACGCCGGTAACTTCCAGCGGATTTTGCGCCCGAAACCAATCGGTAAAAATGTTTAGCGTTATCATTTCAGCCAAAGATAAACTGATGTGCATAAAAAAAAGCGATGGCCGGCATCGCTTTAATTTTTAGTCGATAAAAGAAGCATTACCAAATCTTTACCCGTTTATCAGGATCAATCCACATTGGATCACCTTTTTTTATGCCGAAAGCCGTGTAAAACTCGTCTACATCAGAAAACGGCGCATTGACACGAAGATATCCGGGCGAATGTACATCTGTCATCACCTGGTTGGCCAAAGCTTCATCACGCTCCTGCCCCAGCCAGCCCAAAGAATAACCCAAAAAGAAGCGTTGTACCGGCGTTAAACTGTTGATGCTCTTGCCTGCTTTGTATTGTGCCGTTTTTTTGAAAGCATCCAAACCCAACACAATCCCACCCAAATCAGCAATGTTTTCGCCCAAAGTGGCTTTCCCGTTTACGTGCAAACTATCCAGCACTTTGTAGCTGTTAAATTGATCAACTAATTTTTGCGCCCGCTGCGTAAACTTGATAGAATCCTGCGCCGTCCACCAGGATTTCAGGTTTCCTTTAGCATCGTACTGGCGGCCCTGATCGTCAAAACCGTGTGTAATTTCGTGGCCGATGGTAGAAGCGGCCACATAACCATAAGCTACGGCATCATCCACATCAGCATCTTTTATCCCGGGAACCATAAATTGTGCGGCCGGAAGCGTAATTTCGTTATTGCTCGGACTATAATTGGCGTTGTAAGTTTGCGGCGTCATGTTCCACTCGGCATGGTTAACCGGTTTGCCCAACTTGTGGATGTTTTCCAGATATTGCCAATTACGGCCGTTCAAAACGTTTTGTGCATAAGATGCGCGGCTGATCTGTAAAGTCGAAAAATCTTTCCATTGGTCCGGATAACCAACTTTTGGATGAATGGCATTTAATTTCAGCAACGCTTTTTGTTTTGTTTCTGCACTCATCCAATCCAGTTTGGCGATGTGTTCGCGGTACGAAACGCGGATGGCTTCTACCATATCTTCGTACCGTTTTTTGCTGGCTGCCGGGAAGTATTCCTTCACAAATAATTGCCCCAACAATTCACCCATTAAGCCGCCTTCGTTGTCCAAAACGCGTTTCCAGCGCGGCAATTGTTCTTTTCTTCCGGATAAAACTGTTCCCGAGAAGCGGAAATTTTCCTGCTCAAAATCTTTGCTTAAAACGGAAGCATAAGCCGAAATCAGTTTCCAACGGAGATAAGCTTTCCAATCGGCAACTGAAAAATTGGTTAACGCTTTGTCGAGATTTTGGTAAAATTCCGGTTGGCCAACAATCACGCTATCAACCGCATTCAAACCCATTTTTGGTAAAAGATTCGTCCAGTTGATATTTGGCGTAAGCTGATTTAATTGTGCAACCGTAATTTTATGATAATTTTTGTACGGATCGCGCAAGGCAACCAAATTGCGGCTGCTATCGGCCAATGATTTTTCTATGCTAAAAACAGCATTGGCAGCCGAAGCATCATTCAGGCCGGAAAGTTTAAGCATGGTTGGCACGTGCTGCTGCGCATAATCATTGCGTACTTTAGTGGTGCGGGCATCCGTTTTAAAATAATAATCGCGGTTGGGCAAACCCAAACCTGCTTGCCGAAATTGCAGCATCATTTTGACGCTGTTTTTGGCATCCTGGCCAACGCCTGCACCAATAAAATTCCGCGCGCCGATAGTAGTTAAATAAGCCGAAACATCCAGCACATCCTGTTTGGTTTTGATCGCGTCGATGCGGTTTAACTGCGGTTTGATCGCGTTGATGCCCAATTTTTCTATCGTAACGGTATCCAATCCGCTGTAATAAAAATCGCCTATTTTTTGCGTGTTTGTGCCTTTTGCGGCGTTTGCTTTTTCGGCATCTTCGTTGATCTTTTTTAGGCGGTCGCGCAAATCTTCGCCCACCACATTGCCAATCCCCCAACTGGAATACGCCGCCGGGATCGGATTTTTTTTGATCCAGCCGCCGTTGGCATACATAAAGAAGCTGTCGCCGGGCTTTACGGAAGGATCCAGATTTTGATAAACCGGATCGTTGGCTGTTTTGATTTGCGCTTTTACCGGTAGAGAACCAAATAATGCAAGTGATAAAAGGCCAAAAGAAATGTAAGTAGCGTCTTTAAATTTCATGCGTTTTTGTAAGAGTCTATCTCTTCAAACATAATATTTTTTGGGTTGAAAATGCTTCTTTTATCCTATAAAATTTATACTGATCCAACGAACAATTAATTTTGGTTGCTAAAAGCAATATCTATATTTAAGCTCTAATTAAACCTATGGAACCTAAATTTTACTATACTTCTTTTATCGCCTGTTTTTTGGCGTTGAACGGTTTCGCCCAGAAAAAACAAAACGTTTATTTATTAAAGAACAACGGCAGGCATGTTACCGAAAGAGATAGTGCCGATTATACGCGGATTGTTCGTGAACCAGACTCCGGAGCTGTGCTATACAACGTTTTGGAATATTATTTAAACGGTAATCCAAAGTTCATTGGCAAATCATCAACCGTAGATCCGATCAGGCTGGAAGGGCAAAGCATCAGTTTTTATCCTAACAAAAACAAAAAACGAGTTTGCGTTTACGAAAAGGGGCAACCAACCGGTGATGTTTATGATTATTACCCAAACGGTAAAATGTATCGGGTTAGTGCTTACACAAAATCTGCTGATAAAAACAGTTACGCTCCGTTAAACATCAATCAAGTTATTCAAACTGTTTATGATTCTACCGGTGTAGAAACCGTTAAAGCGGGCAACGGGCATTATGTTGTTTTTGATAATGATTATAAATTTGTTGAAGAAGAAGGCGATGTAAAAGATGGAAAGCGAAACGGGACCTGGAAAGGAACGCTTAACAAAGGCAAAGCTATTTTTACAGAAGAATATGCGGATGGGAAATTTATCAAAGGAACTAACACGGATGCAGCGGGAACCATTAAAAATTATACGGTAAAAGAAGCATTGCCCACTTTTAAAGGCGGCGAAAGTGCTTTTGGCAATTATCTTGGTCAAAATATCCGCTATCCATCAGGGGCAAAAGACAGAAATGCACAAGGAAGAGTGATTTTAAGCTTTGTGATAGAAAAGGACGGAAGCATAAAAGATATAAAAATCCTGAAAAACGTTGACCCGGAGATTGATGCAGAAGCAGTAAGAGTTATTCGGGAATCGCCCAAATGGAATCCCGGGATACAGCATGGCGTACCGGTTAAAGTTGCTTATACCATGCCTATTAATTTTACTTTGCCTGGAAGACAGGAAAACCCCTTCAAATAATTACCTTTGCATCCCGACAAACAAGTCGGGATTTTCCTTTTTATCGTATCGAAAATTCTGGCTTGTAAGCTAAATTAACAGCTTAAATTTTACCCATAAAAAGCCCAAATGCCCAAAAACACCTCCATCAATTCGGTTCTAATTATCGGTTCCGGCCCAATTGTGATCGGCCAGGCCTGCGAGTTTGATTACGCCGGTTCTCAGGCTTCTTTGTCTTTAAAAGAGGAAGGGATTGAAGTTTCTATTATCAACAGCAATCCGGCCACGATCATGACGGACAAAGTAATTGCTGACCATGTTTACCTGCTGCCCTTGAATTGTGAAAGCCTGGAAATCATTTTAACTGAACGAAAAATTGATGCCGTGCTGCCAACCATGGGCGGGCAAACGGCTTTAAACCTGTGTAAAGAAGCCGAAGAACGCGGCATTTGGCAAAAATATGGGGTTAAAATAATCGGGGTTGATATTGCCGCCATCGAAAAAACAGAGAACCGCGAAGAGTTCCGCCAATTGATGGTGGACATTGGTGTTGGCGTTGCACCTTCCAAAATTGCCAATTCTTTTTTGGAAGGAAAAGAAGCAGCACAGGAAATTGGTTTTCCGTTAGTGATTCGTCCAAGTTATACTTTAGGCGGAAGCGGCGGCGGTTTCGTGCATAAAAAAGAACAATTTGATGCTGCTTTAAGCCGCGGTTTGCAAGCTTCGCCGACACATGAAGTTTTAGTGGAGAAGGCCGTAATCGGATGGAAAGAATTTGAGCTGGAACTGCTGCGCGATAACAATGATAACGTGATCATCATTTGTTCCATCGAGAATTTTGATCCGATGGGCATTCACACCGGAGATTCGATTACGGTTGCGCCTGCTATGACACTGAGTGATCGCGCTTACCAGGAAATGCGAGATCAGGCAATTAAAATGATGCGTGCCATTGGCAATTTTGCCGGCGGTTGCAACGTGCAGTTTTCAGTTAATCCGGCTAATGATGATATTATTGCGATTGAAATTAACCCGCGTGTTTCGCGTTCATCGGCTTTGGCTTCTAAAGCAACCGGTTACCCGATTGCCAAGATTGCAGCAAAATTAGCGATAGGCTTTAATTTAGATGAGCTGCAAAACCAGATCACCAAAACCACTTCTGCTTACTTTGAACCGGCTTTAGATTACGTGATTGTAAAGATCCCACGCTGGAACTTCGACAAATTTAAAGGCGCCAATAAAGAGCTTGGATTGCAGATGAAATCGGTAGGCGAAGTAATGGGCATTGGCCGAAGTTTTATTGAAGCTTTGCAAAAAGCTTGTCAAAGTTTGGAGATCGGCCGTGCTGGTCTGGGTGCTGATGGAAGACAAAGCCGTAACCTGGATGAAATTATGTACAGTTTGGAGCACCCAAGCTGGGACAGGTTGTTCCATATTTACGATGCTTTAAGTTTGGGCGTTCCGATAGAATCTGTTCGTAAAGTAACTAAAATAGACCGTTGGTTTTTAAACCAGATCCAGGAAGTTGTAAACCTGGAGATCGAATTGCGCCGTTACTCGCTCAATAATATCCCGAAAGATTTCTTCTTCACCCTAAAACAAAAAGGCTTTTCGGATGCGCAGATTGCTTACGTTTTGCAGCATGTAAGCGAAGAAGATGTTTATCAACGCCGCAAAGAACTTGGTTTGCATCGCGTTTACAAAATGGTGGATACTTGTGCGGCAGAATTTCAGGCAAAAACACCTTATTATTATTCTACCTACGAAGGCGAAAACGAATCCATTCCTTCCGACAAGAAAAAGGTTATCGTTTTAGGTTCTGGCCCTAACCGGATCGGTCAAGGAATTGAGTTTGATTACAGTTGCGTACATGGTTTAATGGCTGCCAAAGAATGCGGTTACGAATCCATTATGATCAATTGCAACCCGGAAACTGTTTCTACTGATTTTAACATGGCCGATAAGCTGTATTTTGAACCTGTTTTCTGGGAACACGTACGCGAGATCATCGAACTGGAAAAACCGGAAGGCGTGATCGTTCAGTTGGGCGGACAGACCGCTTTAAAAATGGCCGAAAAGCTGCACGAGCAGGGCATCAAAATTATCGGCACTTCCTACGATAATATGGATATTGCCGAAGACCGCGGCCGTTTTTCTGACCGATTGAAAGAGCTGGGCATCCCGTATCCGAGATATGGCGTGGCCGAAAGTGCCGAAGAAGCGTTGGAAGTGGCCCATCAAGTTGGTTATCCGGTGCTGGTCCGGCCAAGTTATGTGCTGGGTGGACAAGGCATGAGCATTGTGATCAATGATGAAGATTTGGAAAACGCGGTTGTGAACCTGCTTAAAAACCTGCCCGGAAACCGTGTACTGATCGATCATTTCCTTGATCGTGCGGAAGAAGCAGAATCTGATTCCATCGGTGATGGCGAAGACGTGCACATCATTGGTTTGATGGAACACATTGAACCTGCCGGTATCCATTCCGGTGATTCGAGTGCAGTTTTGCCGCCGTTTAATCTGTCCGAAAATGTGATCCGGCAGATGGAAGAACATACGATCAAAATTTCTAAAGCATTAAATGTTATTGGTTTGTTGAATATTCAGTTCGCTATTAAAAATGAAGAGGTTTATGTGATCGAAGCCAATCCCCGGGCTTCCCGAACCGTTCCGTTCATCGCCAAAGCTTATGATGTTCCTTATATCAACATTGCCGCTAAAATTATGCTGGGCGCCAATAAGCTAAAAGATTTTACGATTGAAAGAAAGTTGCAAGGTTACGCTATTAAAGAACCTGTTTTCTCTTTTGATAAATTCCCTGAAGTGAACAAGGAATTAGGCCCGGAAATGAAATCAACCGGGGAAGCAATCCGTTTTATCCGGGATTTGGAAGACCCGTATTTCCGGCATCTGTACAAAGAAAAATCCATGTATTTGAGTAAATAACAATACTGTTTTTATCATATAAAAAAACACGTCCTGATTTGTAGAACGTGGTTTTTTAGCTTATAAAAGAAGCATCAGTTCATTAACTGAACGCCTTTTGCTGCAATGTGATAACCGCCGGCATCTGCACTTCCTTTGTTTCTACCGGCAGGTGTTCCTTCGGTAGAAGTATATTGCTTGGAAATTACGCCATCAATCAATATGGTTTTACCAACTAAATCCTGTGGAAATTTGTAACCGGCTTTTTGAAAACCTACAGAAACTGCTTTTCCGGTATTGTCGTTTATAGTAAGCGTTTCACCATTTTTAGCAACTGTTGCTACTTTACCAGTGATAGTGGTGGTAATGGACGGGCGTGTTCCCATATATTTAGCCAGGTCACCAATCGGGTGTGCTGTTTTTACATCTACTTTTTCACCATAAATTTTACCTTTTGGGGCGATGCTTACAGCACCTGGCTGTGGTTTTGTACTGGTTTGGGCGGAAACAGATAGTGCACTAAAAATAATGGCTAAGGAGAAGAATATTTTTTTCATAAGTTTTAAAATCGATGTAAAAGCATTAACCTTTAAAAAAACAGAAGGTTTTGATTAAGGGAAAAAGCGATCAGCAGACAGTCAAGAAACGCAGATTTAATCATCAGCAAAAACATCTTCCAACTTCAACACAAAAGCTGGAAGAATGGGCGTAGTTACTTCAGCGTTTGCTGGTAGTAATTTTGAAGCCACATAAACCCCTTCCTGATTCAGCGTGTATTTAAAAAAGGTTTTGTCTTGAGGGGAAACGATCCAATATTCTTGCACAGCGTTCTCCTCGTAAATCTCAAATTTATTCTGTAACTCTGTTTTATTGTTACCCGGAGAAATAATCTCAACTATAATATCCGGTGCACCTATACAACCTGCTTTATCAATTTTGCTGCGGTCACAAATCACACAAATATCAGGTTGAACAACTGTAATTACATCTTCGTTCATCAGTGATTTTTTAGTAAGCCGCACATCAAAAGGAGCAATAAACACTTTGCACTGTTTTTTAAGCAAATAAAGTTTCAATGCAAAATAGATGTTGCCTGCAATTTCCTGGTGAGCAGAACTCGGTGCCGGACTCATTTTAAAAATCCGGCCTTTTATTAATTCAATCCGTTCCTCAAATTTCCATTGCAAGTAATCTGCATAAGTATAGGTTTTTAAAAGATCGAGATCTGATAATTGCATGATTTCCTGGGTTTCCATAAAGCTTTAAATTTAACTACTTTCGGTATTACACTAAAACTGTTTATTAATTATCTTTAAATACCTGATCTAAATTCAACACAAAACCGGGAAGAACGGGTGTGGTAACCTCGCTGCCAAAGGTTAATAATTTGGACGGAAAATAAACGCCTTTATCATTCAATGTGTATTTTAAAAACGTTTTATCCTGCGGGGAAACAATCCAGTATTCCTGCACGCCGTTCTCTTCATAAACTTCGTACTTGTTTTGCAGTTCTTTTTTATTGTTTCCTGGAGAGAGGATTTCAACAACAATATCCGGTGCACCAAGGCAACCAGGCTCATCAATTTTATTTCGGTCGCAAATCACGCAAATGTCCGGCTGAAGAACTGTAACTATATCCTGGTTTTCTTTCGAAAGATTAGGAAAACGAACGTCAAAAGGAGCATTAAATACTGTTTCCTGTTTTTTATACAAGAAGTTTGCAAGGGCAAAAACGACATTGCCGGATACACGCTGATGTGCAGTAAAAGGAGTAGGCAACATAAAAACTTTCCCTTTTATCAGTTCAACTCTTTCTTCAAAATCCCATTGCAGATAATCTGCATAGCTATAACTTTTTGTAAGGTCAAGATTTGAAAGTTCCATGCTTCTTTTACTTGGTATAAATCTACACGTTTGAACATCCTCAGCCAAAAAGCAACTGAAAAACTTCTTCAATACGGCTCACGGCTTTTACTTCAATATCAAAACGCGAAAAATCTATCGTTTTTTTGTTTTTTCCGCCTGCGGGAAGATTGTACTTAGAGATAACAATCTGCTCAAAACCCAATTTTTGTGCTTCGGCAATGCGTTGTTCAATCCGGTTTACAGCACGAATTTCCCCTGACAAACCCAGCTCACCGGCAAAACAGGTTTTAAAAGAAACCGGAATATCTTCGTGAGATGAAATAATAGCCGCAGCCAAACCCAAATCTATCGCAGGATCTTCTACTCTAATTCCGCCGGTAATATTCAGGAAAACATCTTTGGCACTCAACCGAAAACCACAACGTTTTTCCAGCACGGCCAGCAGCATGTTCATCCGTTTATTATCAAAACCAGTGGCTGAACGTTGCGGGGTTCCGTAAGGCGAAGGACTAACCAAAGCTTGTGTTTCGATCAGCATCGGGCGCAAACCTTCCAGCGTAGCCGAAATGGTGATGCCGCTTAAAGCTTCATCCCGCTGCGACAATAAGATTTCGGAAGGATTGGAAACCTGCCGCAAACCTTCACCTTGCATCTCATAAATCCCTAATTCTGAAGAAGAACCAAAACGATTTTTGATCGTACGTAAAATCCGGTAAACATGATGCCGGTCTCCTTCAAACTGCAAAACGGTATCTACCATGTGTTCCAAAATTTTTGGTCCGGCAATCATGCCGTCTTTGGTGATATGGCCGATCAGGAAGACAGGTGTAGCGGTTTCTTTTGCAAAACGCATCAGTTCGGCCGTACATTCCCGGACTTGGGAAACACTTCCGGGTGTAGATTCGATGTGTGCCGAATGCAAAGTTTGGATCGAATCAATAATTACCAGATCTGGTTCGATCTGCTCAATTTGTTTAAAAATATTTTGGGTAGAAGTTTCTACCAAAATGTACGGGTTATTAATTTTAACAGTAAAAGAAGCACTGATCCGTTCGGAACGCATCTTGATCTGCCGGTCGCTTTCCTCACCGGAAACGTAAAGCACTTTAATGCCCGGAATAATTAAGGCCAGTTGCAGCATTAAAGTAGATTTTCCGATGCCTGGTTCGCCGCCAATTAAAACTAAAGAACCGCCAACAATTCCGCCGCCTAAAACACGGTTCAGTTCTTTGTCCGGCGTAATCAGCCGGTCTTCTTCGGAAAAAACGATTTCTGAAACCGGAACCGGTTTATTTGCTCGTTGCGAACTGCTTGTTGCCGGTTTCCATTCTGGCACCGCCGTATTTGTTTTTTCGATTACTTCTTCCACAAAAGTATTCCATTGCCCGCAAGACGGACATTTACCCTGCCATTTTGGTGTTTCAAAACCACAGCTCTGACAGAAATAAGCACTTTTACTTTTAGCCAATTTTATTAGAGGACTTTAAGAGCCTGTTTAAATTTTGTTCAAGATTTTTCTATACTTCTTTTACCACCTAAAATCTGAAATTTAAGTACTCTTTTCTACAAGCATTTATTATAAAAACAAAATTTATAGGCATAAAAGAAGTACTGTAAATTTTTCTGATAGAAATTTAAACAGGCTCTAAATTTAAGGCCTGTTTATGTTTATATCTTAAAACTAAACATGCTTCTTTTAGCACATAAAAATTATTGTTTGGATTTTATATCTAAAAAACAGTAAGCTTGATGTTTTTTATGGCATAAAAGAAGCATAAAAAACATTAAGCTAAATTAAACAAGCTTCTGTAATTTACAGATTTAGCCTCACCTAAACCCTCATCAAATAGAGGACTTTAAAAATCCCCTCTCCTATAAAGGAAGCTGGGGTGAGGCTAACCAAAAATCGTAATCCTTAAATTAAAGCTTAATTTCTTCTTCTTTGGAAGACAAGAAATGAAACTCGTTCATGGTATAATTAGGCATACTTTTAACCTTGATCCATTGATGATAATGAACATACCATTTCATCTGTTTATTGTAGATGCCGCGTTTGATATAAGCTTCGATAAAAGGGTGTACACAAAGGGTAATCCCTTTTTCATTTTGTTCCTGCAAAACATAATTGAGGTTGTTTTCGATATCATCCAACAGTAAAATGCTTGGACGAACAGTTCCGGTGCCATGGCAGGTTGGACAAATTTCGGAAGTAACAATGTTCATTTCCGGGCGGACACGTTGCCGGGTGAGCTGGATCAACCCAAATTTTGATGGCGGCAACACCGTGTGTTTTGCCCGGTCGAGCCGCATTTCATCACGCATAAATTCAAAAAGGTCTTTACGGTTGTTGGGGTTGTGCATATCGATAAAATCGATCACCACAATACCGCCCATATCCCGCAAACGCAATTGCCGCGCAATTTCTTTAGCTGCTTCTTTATTTACCTGGAAAGCATTCTCTTCCTGGTTTTCTTTACTGGCTGTGCGGTTGCCGCTGTTTACGTCAATCACATGCAAAGCCTCAGTGTGCTCTATAATCAAATAAGCTCCACCCGGCAGGTTGACAGTTTTGCCAAAAGCAGATTTAATTTGTTTGTCGATACCAAAGTTCTCAAAAATAGGAACGCTGTTTTTATATAGTTTTACTATTTTTTCCAGGTCCGGAGAAATTTCTTTTACGTAGGAGCGTATTTCTTCAAAAATAGACTGATCATTTACAGTGATACTTTGAAAATCATTGTTCAGCAGGTCCCGCAAAAGCGTTGAAGTGCGGTCAATCTCACCCAGTATCTTTTTCGCCGGTTCTGTTGCAGGCAAACGTGTCATGAATATTTCCCATTTGGCAACCAGGTCCAGCAAATCCTTTTGCAGTTCCTCTACGCCTTTATCCTCGGAAACCGTACGGATAATTACACCGAAATTTTTAGGTTTGATGCTTTCGATGATCTTGCGCAACCGGGTACGTTCGGTATTGCTTTTGATTTTTTTGGATATAGAAACAGCATCCGAAAAAGGCACAAGCACAACGTACCGGCCTGCAATAGACAGATCAGAACTCAGCCTCGGCCCTTTTGTAGAAATCGGTTCTTTTGCGATCTGAACCGGTATCAACTGGTTTTTACTTAAAATATCAGATATTTTACCGGATTTGGTAATATCCTTTTCAAGCTCAAAATGATCCAGCAGTTTTGATTTGTAACTTCCGCCATGAACTGTCTTAGCCAGTTTTAGTAAAGACTGTACCTGCGAACCCAGATCAAGGTAATGCAGGAAAGCATCCTTTTCATAGCCCACATCAACAAAAGCGGCATTTAAGCTGGGCATGATCTTTTTTATCCGCCCAAAATAAATGTCGCCAACCGTATAGTTGTTGTTGATCTGATCTTTATGAAGCTCTACAAGCTGCTTATTTTGCAGCAAAGCAATGGTTGCACCAGTCGGGGAAGCATCGATAATTAATTCTTTTATCAATTACTTACTCCTTATCAACGGAAAAACCGTTATATTAAAAATATCAGGTAAACTATCAGAAAAATAAGAAAAGGCACCCTGTAAATACAAAATGCACTAACCTTAAAAAGTAAGACTTACTTCTTTTTATGTCTGTTTTTTCTCAAACGCTTTTTGCGTTTGTGGGTGGCCATTTTATGGCGTTTTCTTTTTTTACCGCTTGGCATAATTTCTTTTGATTAGGTTATTTAATTTTTTAACTCTTTAATATACTCGTCCATTTTTTGACCGAATGCAGGATCGCCTGCCAATCCCTTGCACTTCTGGTAAGCTGTTATAGCTTCCGGTTTCATACCCAATTGTTTGTAGCTTTCTGCCAGGTAAAAGTATGGCTCCAGTTCCGGCTTTTGCGCAACCACATTTTTAAACCTTTCTACTGCTTTTTCAAACTGGCCGGATTTCATTGAAAACAAGCCCAGGTTTAAATTCGCTTTCAGGTTTTTAGGCTCTTTGGCAACTACACCTAATAATAAGGAGATTCCAGCCATCGGGCTAGGTGCGCCGCCATTCACATAAACAATGCCCAAACCGGTCTGTGCATCCAAATTTTCCGGTGCTATTTGCATCGCCTTTTTAAAGGATTCTACTGCATTGATAATAAAGGCAGGTTTTGCTACGGTATCCTGTGTCAGCTTGTACGCATCGTTAAAATGATCACCGGCGCTTAGCCAATTTTGCAAAGTATTTTCTTTTCTGGCAATTGATAAATAATAAAAGGCACCCGGGGCCGGTACATTTAAATCATCCCAGGTATGGGCCAGGTCTTTTTCAATCGGCAACCTCTCCGAATCAGAAGCAGCATTCTTAAGCTGAGCTTCTTTATCCGTTATTTCTGTCTGCATTTGCGCCGTCAGCAGCTTTTTTGCAGCCGTTGCTACATATTCTTCATTAATATCCGCGGAAGCTGCCGGTGACGAAGCCTGATTTGGCGCGGAACCAGGTTTGCTGCGTTCTTCTTTCGGCCGGATCAAGCCTTTTACCGGTAAAGAGATTAAATAGGTCATCATTGCAACAATTAGCACAACTACGCCTATTTGCTTCTTTTTCATTACAAAAATTATTGGTCAGATTTTGTTTTGTTTCCGGTGCGGACTTTCTCTACAAAAGTTTTTGCAGGTTTAAAGCTCGGGATAAAGTGTTCCGGGATAATAATCGCTGTGTTTTTAGAAATATTCCTTGCTGTTTTTTCAGCTCTCTTTTTCACCACAAAACTACCAAAGCCACGCACGTAAACATTATCACCGCCAACCATCGCCCCTTTTACCACCTTAAAAAAGGCCTCTACCGTTTCCTGTACATCTACTTTTTCTATCCCGGTCTTTGTGGAAATTTCAGATATAATCTCTGCTTTAGTCATCTGCTATCTGTTCTTGTTTAATTGTAACACTTAGTTGTTTTGGGGTTGCAAAAGTATTGCTTTAAAACGAAACAGCGAAGAAAAAACGATTTTTTTTATTTACACATCTACCTAAAAATGATTTGGTTAAGGTTTTGGCTAAGTATTTTTGCAGGATGAATTGGAGCGATGAAATACAAAACTGGTATCTGCAACATAAACGGGACTTGCCTTGGCGCAACACTACGGATGCCTATACCATCTGGCTTTCTGAAGTGATTTTGCAGCAAACGCGGGTAGGACAAGGTATGCCTTACTTCTATCGTTTCCTGGAAAGATATCCCGATGTTACCGCTTTTGCCCAAGCTTCGGAAGACGAAATCCTGAAGCTTTGGCAAGGTTTGGGCTACTATTCGCGCGGACGGAATATGCTGGCAACAGCACGCCAGATCCAGGAAAATAACCAAGGGGTTTTCCCAACCACTTACCAGGAACTGATCAAACTGAAAGGGATTGGCGAATACACGGCCGCTGCCATTTCTTCTTTTGCTGCCGATGAAGCCAAAGCTGTCGTTGACGGAAACGTTTATAGGGTACTGGCCAGGTGGTTTGGTGTGGAAGAACCGATCAATTCGCCAAAAGGAAAAAAACTTTTTCAGCAACTGGCCGATGAGATTTTAGACCGAAAATGTCCCGGTCGGCACAACCAGGCGATGATGGAATTTGGGGCGATGCTTTGCAAACCCAAAAACCCGGATTGCGGCATTTGCCCTGTGCACGAAGCTTGCAATGCCTATCAAACCAACCGCATTAATATATTGCCGGTGAAACTTAAAACGGTCAAAATACGGGAACGTTATTTCAATTACTTTTTGATCAGCGATCAAAACCAACTTTTACTCAATAAAAGAAGCATCGATGATATTTGGGCGAACATGTACGATCTGCCGCTGATTGAAAACCAGACTTATATTCCTGTTGAAGCATTACCGGCATTGCCAGAATTTAAACGTCTTTTTGGTGGTCAGGCCGTGATCATTTCTACTTCGCCTATCCGCAAACATGTCTTGACACACCAACGGATTTATGTACATTTTATTCATTTGCAAATCAGTCCCAAAGAAATCAACCTGCAGCCCTCCTGGTTTTTTACTCCTTTTGATTCTTTAAAGACGTTGGCGTTACCCAAAATCATTTACCAGTTTTTAGATGAATTTCATCATAGCAACGGCATGCAGGCCCGTCTGCTGTTTTGATTAATATTTATGCTGATAAAAGAAGTATTTAGGATGAAGTTGTTTAAATTTTTAGGATGCTCCGTGAACTAAATATAGAGCCTGTTTAAATTTCGTTTTAGATATTTTGGCTGAAACCACAACACTTGGACTTATACAACCCACGGCCTGAAGGCCATGGCAATTTTAGCACCTTGTTTTATAATATTTTTTTTATCTGCCGATACCAACTTGGTCCTGCCACGGAAAGGTTTTATGGCATAAAAGAAGCATGAAAAACAAGCTGGACAAATTTTAAACAGGCTTATATAATCCAAAAAAAGTTTTACCCCGGCAAATATCTGTAATATCTAATTTTAAATCACATGCTGCTTTTACCACATAAAAAAAAGGGCTGCTTTCTATAAAGATGAAAACGGCCCTTTTGATAAAAACACAATTCATTACAGTTTGGCTTCTACGCCATATTTTCCGGCAAATTTCCGGTACAATTG
>JAABUS010003698.1_pt1 | contig 24052 bp, 3 predicted proteins | sample 5560161 | NCBI WGS metagenome assembly JAABUS01 (sample SAMN10711885, study PRJNA513376) | rock metagenome | isolation source: Antarctica rocks | place: Antarctica: Victoria Land, Trio Nunatak nord | collected 2016-01-04
ATAGTATATATTTATCCTATAAATAACGAGAGCCGGAAGATTATTAACGAAACCTTTAATAAACTATATATTTAGGGACGATTTAAATAGACGATATAAACTACTTTATTTAATTTCCTAATCTTCGTTATTTAGACTATAAGATTAGATGGTATTAAAAAGAGCCGTACCGTTATTAATATTCGAGGTTTAAATATTATAGTTATAGTAAATATTTATTATTTATCTTTATAGAATAATATAATTAGCGCCGTTAAGGGTTATTATTAAACTACCGTTATCGACGCGGTTAGTTTCTTCTATTAATAGCGAGTATACTTTAAAGATAAATATAAATTTATCGTTATATTATACCGCGGCTAGGAGACTTTTAATATTATAGTAATAAGATTTAAGAACTCGCTTATATATATATAGTAGTAAATAAACTGGATCCTACGTATCTATAAAGTATTCGCCCGAGTATATATCGATAACGTTATAGTATTCTCTTAGACCCTCGAGGATTATATTTAGTACCTATATATAGTATTTTTTTTATTCGCTAAATTTAATATTTTAGTTAACTTTAAGAAGGCGTTTATCGGTTATTTATTAATTATACTATTTAATTAGAAAGTTAACTCGTTCGGGTTATTAACTTCTAAAGAAAAGTTTATAATTATTAAATAACTTGTTTTCCCTTAAATATTAATAGTATTTAAGATATACTTAGGAATAACTAGTTAGTTAAGAGATTATATTAAAGATTATATTACTCTAGCTAGGCCTTTATAAAATAAGAAAACCGCGTTACTAAATAAAACTCCCTTTATAAGTATTTAATAATAGGAATATATTAAAAAAACTAGTTTTAAATCACCTTCCTTATAGGAAATTCGTTTATTTAAAACTATTTAGAATACCCTTTTTAAGTTTTTTATTCTATATTATTTCGATAATAAAAAGGAACTATTTATCGACCTTAATATTAATAAGGAATTCGGTTATAAAGTTATAATCTATTATATTATAAAAGAACTAAAAGACCTCTATTTTAATTAGAAATAGATTTAATTTATTCTTTTCTTTAGCCGACTCTTTAAGGATATAGAAATATATTACTAATTTATTAAAATAGAATTAATAGAAATAATATAAGTATTTATTAAAATTAAATATATAGTCGAATTAGCCCCTAAGATAGTCGTCTATACTAATTATAGAGTTATATTTAATATAGTTAAATAAATAAATATAACTACTTTATTTACGGTAAAGACTAATTTATATATCGTATAAACTTTAGATTATATTCAACGTTTTTAAAATATAGAGATCCGTTATAAACTTAGTATTAAATATATAGTACTAGACGCCTTATCCCGACTATAATAAAAAGACGTAGTTAGGGACTTTTTAGAAGGCGAGCTAGATATACTTTAAATATATATATATAAAGTCTATATACTAGTAGAAATAAATATATAATTTAAATAAGAATTACTTTAAGCGTACTAGAATAACGACTTTTAAATTAAAATAAATTATATATTTAACTATAATATAGAAACTAACGAGGATATTATAGATTTTTCTTTTTCGAAGGGGAATAACGGCTTAATATAATATACCGATAATTTAGTTATTAATCGAGTATATATACCGGAGCGCTTATATATACCTTCTTTATATATTAAAACTTTATTTAACATCGTATATTCTAACTTATTTATAGGAAGATATAAATATTATAAAATAATAATTAAATACTAGTATATATATAAATTAAATAAGAAACTAGGGGAGTATTTATAATATTATTATTAATAATAATTATTCGGTACTCCTAGATATAAACTTTATAAAGTATTATAATTTATTCTTATACCGCCCTCTTTTTTTTATATAATTTTTATCGATTTTATCCTAACTTTACCCCTTTCGTAGGAAGGATTCGATAATATTATAATTATTATATATAAATTCTCCCGAAAGGTAACCGCGATTCTAGGAAAATTAATATAAAAAGTAGAATAATAAATAAATATACTTTTACGTTATTTATATTTAATAGACTAAGGTATTCCGAAGGTTATTCTTTTTGACCACGATTATAAATTTATAAATACCCTATAGAAGGCTCTATTTAATAAATTTAGAGTAAATTTAATATTCTCTACCGTTTATTATCTATAAAAGTATAGATTAAGCGAGTATATAAATTAGACTATTAAAATTATATTACGATTCTAGATCGCTACTTTATAAAACCCTAAAATATAGGAAGAAGTACTATCTTTTATAATTATATAATATAATAATACGTTTTCCTAGCCTATTAACTATACCCTAAATAAAGTAACTTTCGGTTTTATTATTAATAACGCGTTAGACCTAGGAAACTAGGAGAATAATATTTTATTAAAAAAACTAATATATATTTAAACTTCGGATATAATTATCTTTATTTAAATATATAATAAAGAGTATTATAATTTTATTTATTACCCCTAGTATTTCCGTAAAGGGGACTAGGCCTTATTATATTTATATAAAGATTATAATATTCCGGTAAATAAACTTACTAGTTATAAATATAATTAATAATTAATTTATTTATTCAAGGTTTTTAACTATATCGGTAGATTTATATACCGCCTTAATATCCCGGAAAATTAGAAGATTTATAATATATTTTTAATAATATAGCTAGAGTAGTACTTATTACTAGATTAAGACTCTTTTAAATATCTACGACCTACGAATCTTAGAGTAGTAGGAACCGAGCGAGATAATTTAAAGCTAGAATAAAAATTAAAGTATATCCTTAATAACCGCGTTATTAAAAAGAGGAAGGGTTACGCTACCGAATACCTCCTATCTTAAAAAGACTAGGGATCTATATAGAACTATTAGATAAATACTAAAAATATTTTCGCGGACGAACTTATTAAGGAATATAAATAATAAGTTAGATACTAAACTAAATTCTTCTTCTAGGGTCGATAACTTTAGAAATATAATTATATTTCTTTTTTACGTTATTACTCTTTATCTATCTTTATTAAGAAATAATTATTATATTAAATCTACCTATCGAGCTCTATTTAGAGTACGGGTACTATAATAATATTAAAAGAGTACTATACCGAGAATTAGTAAAATTACTCTTTAATAATTTTAAATTATTCGTTTAATCGTACGTAGAGTTATATAACCCGAATATCCTAATAATATATTACCTATATACTTCTTTATATAGACTTAAGTATATACTCTTTATTATTATTATTTCTTAATTAAGTAATATATTTATAAGGGAAAGAGCTTTAAATAATATATTAATTATATAATTATTTAGCCGAATCGGGATTAGCTCCGCGTTAAAATAATTTTAATTCTAAAAGTATTATTAAACGACTTTCCCTAGCTAGTTAGATTTATATTAAAACTTTACTTTTTAATATATATTTAAGGCCCTAGTCCTTTAGTATTAATACTTTTATAATATTATATATATACGCCTTTATTTCATTAATATTATAGTTTTTATTATTAATTATTTACGTTATCTATATACCCCCCTATCGCCTTATCTTATTATCGCGATTTTAATACTAAGTTTTACGGCTCTACGTTAAACTTTAAAACTCTACGGGCCTATTAATAATCGGTCGGTAATTTAAAATATATATTTCTTATTTATTTACTTCTATATATAGACGCTATTTACGTTATTATTTACGATACTCTATATAAGTATATTAATAAGGGCGTTAACTTCTTTTTTTTAAAAAGGGCGATTTATTACGGGGTAAACTTTAATAGGAATATTACTATAAATATTTATTAAAAAGACGGGCTAAGCCCTACCGCTAGCCCTATCGGGACTAGGGTAATATTAGGATTCTAATATATTAAAACTAAATCCTCTATAGAATAATTAATATCTTTTATACTATTTACTATTATACTAACCCCATATTAAGGGTACTATATATTCGATCTTATTAATAATAACTAATCGAGATTATCTTCTATATATAGCGGTTAAACTAGAGTTCTTTAATACGGAGTAGTTTATATTTAATTAAAAAATAAACTCTTTTTATATTATAATATTTTTCTAAATAAACGTAGCGTAATTTATTTTAATAATTTAAGGATATATTATAATCCTCGCGTCGAATAACTCGTTAACGAGAAGAGTATATTTATTCGTTATTTACTTTTTTATTTTCTAGATTTTTCCCCGATCGAGTTTATTTTTAATATTTTAAAAATATAAATAAAACGCTATTTTATCTATCTACGCGAGACGTATAAAGAATAGTTTAAAGAATTTATAAAATACGCGGTAAAATAAAATAACTATAATTAATTTACTATAGAGTATTTTAAATATAATACTAGTAGATATAAATTTAAAGGAGATTATAAAACTTTATTTAAAGAATTAAAATATTATAAAATTAAATAACTATATTAAGATTATTCTCTTTAAGATCGTATTATTAGAAGTTTATAACTAGTATAATATAGATCCTTAAAATTATAAAGCGCTATATATATATTACGAAGAAAATTAAATAATATATCTTTATCTTTAGCCTCTTTATATAGATTACTCGAAAAATCTAATATTCTTTAAAGATAACGAGAAGTCTATATATTATTATCGATCTTCTACGCGATTTATATAAATTAGTTTTTCTACGTTTAATTTCTTATCTTTTAAATCTTTTAATAGAAGAATTCTACGAGAATTTTATTATCTTTATCTTTCGGAGTAACTAGGCTAGATAATTTAACTATCGGGTAAAGTATTAACGCGGTTAGAGTATAAAATATTTAATAAAAGAGCGGAGTAAAGAGTAGAGTAGAGAGTTACTATAATAATAATAGTAGTAGTTATTATTATTAGCGACCTACTATACTAAGGCTCTATATACTCTATATTTTATAAATATTTATATTAAAACTACGAACGCGTTCTAATTAATATTTAAATCGATTTTTATAATACTTTTTATATTCTTCTCTTTCTTTTTCCCTTTTAATTTAAGTCTTTATTAATATTTATTTCTATTTCTCTTTTTTTTTACTTAGCCTAATAAAGTATCTTTCTAATAATACTAGTAAATAGTTAAATAATACTTTATAAATTTGAGGGGTAAGAGATTTTAACTAGTTTTCTCTTTAAATTATATTAATAAAATAATATTAATTATAAAAAACCTAGTATATATAATTAATATTATTATATAAATTACTTTTATAGGTTTATTTATTAATGAGGTCGTTAGTTCAATTTCCGATACTTTTATTCGTATTTTATATATATATTTACTACTCTTCTAGCCGAGTAGTCCGTATATTTCGAGAGGGCGGAGGATTCGAAGGTTTAATAACTAGTATTTAAAATTTAATTAAAGACTAAACGAATTATAGTATTTCTTATCGACTATAATTTAGTTATTTAATAACTATTAATATATACTCTTTATATTTAATTAATATATCGGCCTAGTTCTTTTTCTAATATTTAATTTCTAATTTAATTATTAACTTTATTTTACGATTTTACTTCTCTATAGAGAAGTTTTCTAGATTAATTATTCTAAACGATATTTTAGGGTAATTAACTTTTATAAATTTTTTAAAAAAATATAGTTTTTCTTCGAAACGGTACTTTATTATTATTTATTTTATAGATATTTTAAGAAGTTCCCTATCGAACCGACTATATTAAAATAATAAGAACTTTAATTAATTTAGGAGCTTTTCTAAATAGAATAAAACTAGATCTACGAGATTAACGGTAATATAGTATTCGTAGTTTTCTATCTATCGTCGTTACTCGTTATTAATCTCTTAGTTACGTGCTCGGCGGTCTTTATATATTTATTATTAGATAATTAATTCTTTAGTTACCTCGCCTTCTATAGTTTCTCTAAACTCGGTAGTATCGCTAGGTATATAGGCTTTACCCTATTTAATTTAACAATTAATAGTATTCTACTTCCGTATTTCTGTAGACTTTTTAGCCCTAGTACGAGCTTTCTAGGCCTTTATCTGCCCCTTAACTCGCCCTAGTTGTTAGTCTTCCTATCTAACCTTCTTCTGGGAGGAACGGTGGCTAATACGCGATAGTGGGGAGCTCAGGGGAGCTATTCGACGTGTGGAAGGCATAGTTACTGCTACTCTAGGAATTAGCTTAGTTATGATATACACGGCTTCATTTACCTGCTGTTCTTGGGCGTTGTTAATGTACTATCTGGTTCACATACAAATTAGTATGGGGGGCGGATGGAATCCTGAATGCCAAGAATTGAACTTGGACTTGCATACGCTAAATATACTTTGTGTGACATTCTTGACTTTAGGAGCCTCACTCATTAGGCCTCATCCTTTTATGACCACTTACATAAGCACGAGACCAGCTTTCTTACCAGCTAAGCTGACTATATGATAAGAAAATCGCGTTTGGTCAACCCTATCATATTTAGCCCTCCGTTTCCCCCCCTCAATCTTAAGAAGGTCTATCGGCAGGGCAGGACATGAAGCTCATCGTCGCTGGTGCATCCGGCTTCGTCGCCACCGAAGTTATCCGTCAGAGCCTAAGCATAGCCAAGATCACCTCCGTAATAGCTATTGCCCGCCGACCCGTATCAGCGCCTTTGAACCTTGGCCAAGGTGCCGACGCTTCCAAGCTACACAGCGTCGTTCTTGATAATTACGGCAGCTACCCAGATGACGCGACTAAGCAGCTCGCTGGCGCGGACGCCTGCATCTGGTACGTCCGCTGATCCTACCCCTGTCTTGCCTTTGACCACTTCCACGTCTTCGCCTCTCGCTCGCGCGTTAACCAACCTGGCGAGTAAACTCAACCACTCCGTCAAACTAAGCTAAGTCTCCATCACTAGGACCGTCGCAATTACACCAAGTAAGTCGCGCGGGATCAACTTCGATGAGGTACGCCGCGTATGCCAGGAGTACACGCTCGCCGGGCTTCAAGCCATGTTCAAGGCGCACAGCGATGGTGGTAGTCGTGGTGCCTCACCTTTCCGCTTCATGTACATGAGCGGCAGCGCGGCGGAGCGCGACCAGAAAAAGACTCCAAGCTTGATGCCACAGTATTGTTTGATGCGAGTGAGTACAGCATACGCGCCATGCGTGCAATTCTGGCGCGGCGACAGCCGCCGAAGCTGACGGTTCTGGTAACCTTTAGGGCGAGACTGAAAATCGGGTCCTTGCGTTCGCCGCGGAGCACAAAGGTGCGGTGGAGACGTGTGTCGCAAAGCCTGGGCTCATCACCGCGCCGGGACAAATTCTGAAGACGATACGTGCCACGGTCCTGAAATATGTGATGTCTTTGCCGAATGTCGATGTTGCGGAAATTTCAGCCGCTATGCTTCATGAAGTCATCTATGGCTTCATGAAGGAACCCCTTGAGAATGACGATTTAGTCAAAATAGGCCGTCAGGCGCTGAAGATGGCCGAGTGACGAGATTACAGGACGTCGGTTCGTCGGCAAATGGTTGCAATTGAGGACAAGGGTCCGAGTATGAGATGTCGGAGACATAATGACACAGAGTTGGAATGGTATTCGCTATAGTAGCTATAAATTATGTCCGCCTCCTTTCCAGGCTGTATGATGGCAAAAGACGAGGGTCCAGCGCGAATTGGTAAATACGACCCATGGCCGCACTCATAATTCTTTTGAGTAGCTCGCTCACAGCTACTCCTTCGCTTTATGAATTGTATTCATTCTACTTGTTTTGTTCTATGATAGAGCCTTTAATCTATAGAGCTTGTAGGCTCGATGAGCTCACGGAGCCGCTGAGGTCCCAGGGGTCATACGAAGTGAAGGCAACATTACTAAAGCATCAAGCGAGCTTGCGAAGAGGTATCTCGAGGACATTAGTCGGCTTACTATTGGATGAAGTTAGATCTGAAGGTATGCTATTCCCACGTCCACTCCGCGTCGCTATCGGTCGAACAAGTATCGACGATGAACAGATCACCGTTGACCTAATGAACGCTTATGGCATGGTATGTAAAAAATCATGGGAAAGTTACTAGAATTCAGACACTGGTCAATATTCCACCAAGTCCTCTTTACCTCGTTTCCCGTTCCAATCACATTGTCAATTCAGCACAATGTCGTTACGTACGGTATCCCTTTTCTGGAAGCAAGGCTAACTTCGTCTGAACCTCTCATGGCAATCACCACATTGTGTAATTTCCAATTTGCGTCTCTTCAGTATCGATGTGTTTTCATTGTTCCCTTTCTCGAAAAATTACATTAAGGCTTGCTTTCAAACCCCGTTTTGAAACCCAGTCCAGCCTGGACTTTACAATGCCCGCCCCCTTACGTCCTCAGAAAGAATGCATCCTCTATATCTCAACCGATTGTGGTTGGCTTATTCTTTACTACTTAGGAAATGAGGAAACAGTGTACCTAATTCAATGTACACGCCGAATGAGATATTGCAGTCTCCCTCCATTCTGCCTCCAAGAACCACATCGTCCTCTTCGACCGTCTCTATTGCCAGAAAGTATGCCGTTGCTGTCCAACAATGCCCACTTGGCTTGATTCTCTTCACGAACGCCGTCTCGTTTTGGTGATGGGAAAAAAGTCTGGAATTATATAGACCCAGTGCAGCACTTAAGGGTAAGGTCTCAGCCAAACCGATAACAGCTACAATGACCTCGGCACGGCCCTGTTCGAGACGGGAGCATAGCTACAAGTGAGTAGAGGTCCGAAGGCAGTGCCTAATCGATGTCGTTGGACTGAAAATAGGTGGCAGCAGCAACTTTGAAGAGCTGATGAAGGACAAAAGTTCGATCTGCCCTGACAAACGCGAGGCTCGGCTGTCTGAGATCCAGTCGAGGTTCGCTTCCTATCCAAGCTTTTCGATGTGAAGCTCCAAAAAAGGCCAAGTCCTCACTCGCCACCTGTGCAGGATTCGAGCCTTTTGTCCGATGTTTCCACAAACGGGCTATCAATCTACACCACAGCATTGGAACTCTGCATGATCTTCTTTCTCAGCTGTTCCTTTTCTTTCCCCCTTGGCTGTCATCTCTATAACGAGATTTGCGGTTCGCCTTGTGTCACCATGGCCTCATCCAAGTCATTTCTCTCTCGCTTTCAACACTTTTTGAATCTGCTCCATCGCTTCCTTAAACTTCGCTTTGGAGTCCTTCGGCCCCCACAAGATGCACGCCAGTTTCTCTTGACTTGCAAGTACGATTGTTTGATCTCTTTCGAGCGCTGCTTTTGCTTTCTTCAATGTCTCACGCTCGAGCGTCTCGGCTTCTCCCAAAGACTCACGTAGCCGCAAAATCGTAGCCACGTCGGTTCTAGCCGAGAGTGTCTCAGGGTGGTCTGTAGAAGTAACTCTTCTCGAAGTTTCAAGACGGCATTGTACAAGTCGATGGCTTCTTCATATGCCGCAAAACATCCTTTGGTTGAAACAGATGCAACAAGGAAGAATGCTAAGCTCGCTGCCGCTATCAGAGTCATTCGATGCTTGGGCCCAAGCAAAGCAACAGCTTGTGCATACACATCCCTCTTACAATTCAAAGCTGCTTCGAACTTTGATTGCGCCTGGAAGTCATCCGCAAAATGAAACAAAGACTTGAGGCAATCAGGGTGATTCTCGCCATTGGTTCTCTTCTGCGCTGTCCAAGTCTCGAAGCTCATTTGCTCTACCTCCTTGTACTTACCTTGATCGTGGAGAACCCATGCAATTCTCCACTTAACCTTCAAAGCGACATAGTCGTCAATACAAAGTTGATGTGTATACACATAAAGCGCTTCTCTCAAAAGACTCTCTGCCTCCGAATACTCACCGAGCTTTTGCAGGATAGTGCCGAGTCGTTTCTTTGTGTCTTGAATTATGAAGTCATCTGACTTGATTGTTTTTCGCAGGCCCTTCAGAGTACGCTGGGCAACTTTCGCACCTTCTTTGAACTTGACGTGCTCTTGATACATCAGAGCTAGAGTATTATCCCACCCGTTGGTAGAGGGTTCGTTTAGCAAAACGCGCCCATTTATCCCATATTTATATATACCACTCTATATACCACTCTTATTAATTTGATTATACCTTTTCCACGTATTTCTAATAATATCGACTACATCCCTCTTAATCTAAAGTCTACGAAAACTCTAAAGAAGCCGGCTCTTAAGCCCTAGCTCTTTCTTATTTATAAACTAATCTAAATTATAAATTTACTCGTTTATAATTATAGTTTACTACGTAATAAGATATTTATTAATATATTATACGATATCTTTAACCTCTTCTTCGATAATTCTATACTAGTATTTCTACGTAATTCTACGAATAATTTTTTTAAATTCTATTCTAGGCTCGGTTAAACTAGTACGCGATTATAACTCTCTACTACTATTAAAGAGTTAAGAGTATATATCGGAGTTTATATATATATAAATATATATTCTATATTAATATTCAAGAATTTCTAAAATATTAATTCGGTTTAAATTATATACTAGATTATTAGAAAAGCGATTAATATAATTAAATAATAATAATTAAATAAATATTTCTCGCGTATTTAAATATTATGAGGTAGACTCTAGTATAAATATTATTAAATTAAACCTCGGTATTTCTATAATAAAACTAGCGTCTTAACTAGATTCTAATATATTAGAGTCAAATCCTCTATAAATAATTAATATCTTTTATACTATTAATATTCTTATTATTAAAGTAATTATATTTCAATATTAACGTCGGTAAAATAAAAAGTAACTCGATTATAATTTAAGGCGCTCGACGGGCGCTCTAGGAGTTTTAAATATAATATTTATCTACCGACTCGATATACGCCCGAGGTATACAACTAAAGGGCCTAGGATTACTCGGGTATATATTAAATAAATTTAAAACTACTATTAACAAATATTATTTTAAGGGTAGATTATTAATTTTAACTCCCGTTTATAACCTCTATTTATAATTATAATTTTATTTTATTTATAATTTTAACTTTATTCTATTTATAACTATAATTCTATTATTATTATAATTTTATAACTATTATTATTATACCTCTAAACCGCTAGTATATATTTTAGTATATATTTTAATATATAATTTATATATTACCCCCGCGAGGATTTCGCCTAGATCGATCGATTTTAGAGATTAAAATTTACTAGTATTAAAAATCGTTCTAAAGAGTCGTTACCGTCGATAAAGATAATTATAAAATTTCAAAAATTTCAAAAATTTCAAATAATAAATTACGTGATTTTTTAAAATTAAAACTCTTAAAGTTTTAAATTTAAATTATATTTATAAAGAGCCCGATATTTATTTTATAATAACCTCGGGCGCTCGTCGAGTATTTATCGAGTATAAAATTACTCGAAGAGGCGCTTAATATATATTTAAAATTACGTTAATAAAATAAAAAATAACTCGATTATAGTTTAAAGTACTCGACGGGCGCTCTAGGAGTTTTGAATATAATATTTATTTACCGACTCGATAAGGGCCCGAGGTATATAATTAAAGAGTTTAAAATTACTCGAGTATATATCGAGTAAATTTAAAACTACTATTAACGGGCGCTATTTTAGAGTTATATTATTAATTTTAATTTTTATTTATAATTATAACTATAACCTCTATTATAATTATAGTTATTATTATTATTATATTTATTATTATTATATACCCTAGTATATACCCTAGCGAATACTTTAATATATATTTTTATATATAGTCTACGCGTTACCCCCGTGAGGATTTTATTTAAATCGATCGATTCCGGGAATTAAAACTTATTAATATTAAAAGTCGTTCTAGGGGGTCGTTATCGTCGATAGAGCCGATTATAGAATATTAAGAATTTTTTAAATTTTAGGCCTTAAATTATATAATCTAGCCCCTAGAGCGGCCCCTAGAGTAAGTATATATTTAATATTATTTACGCGCGTTATACGCCCGAAGTTAATTACGTATTAACTCCGAGTTATTATCGAGTTATTATCGGGCTACTATCGGGCGCTTTAGGTTACCGTCGAGTATTAGAGGCGCTCTAAATATCTTTCGGGCGCCCGAGGTAATACGTTTAAACCCCGAGCCGCTAAAGCTGGTTTTCGATTTACCGATGTATTCGGGCGCTCCGAGTCTACCTCGAGCGCCCGAGGTAGTTTATCTTTAAGCCTCGAGTCTCTAGAGCTAGTTTTCGATTTACCGACGAAATCTTTATTATTTAATATATTTTATTAATTATTAATCGAAAAGCTGGAGTATTTAAACGAGTAATTATATTATAAATTTAAATAATACTAGATTTATAATATATACATCGTTATAAATAAAATTATTTAGTATTTTATAGAATATATAATAGAGATAATATATAATTCGAATAAATTAATATCGAAGAGTGTTAAAATATAGATATTAATTAATTATTATAGTAGTTATTATAGTAAAGTAGAAAGATAGTTTTTATTAATTATACTCTAGATAATTAAATACTAGAGGTTTATTAAGGCTCTACTAAACCGGTTAATTTATAATAATATTAATAAATAAGAAAATATAAACGCCCTCGCTTATATAAATATAGTAGAAAATTAGTAAATATTAAAAGATTTAGTCGTAGTAAGCGCCGAAGCCTCTTACGAATTAATATTAATAATAGGGGAAATAAATACCCGATACTATATATAATAATAATAATACCCGATATTATAGTACTTTTATCGTCGTTATTCTAAAACCTTCCTAGGTTTTCTACGTTATAATATAATTAAAGCCTTCGGTAGTTACTTCTATAATTTATTATAAATCTTTACTTTATACTTTTAAATAAACTCTAAGGTATTATTAAAGTTTATTAAATTATATTAAAAGTTATATTAATAGCCCTAGTCTTTTAATTTTATTAAGTATTAAATTTTTTAAATTATATTATACTTACCTATAATAACCTCGATTTTAAATATATTATTATATTTCTTACTATTATCCTCGATAATAAATAACGGATCGTTATCGTTAATATAACTATATAAGTTATTAATATTTATAGGTTCGAGTTATACTATTAATACGATAGAATAAATATATATAAGAGGTAGAAATTTTAGCCGGTATATTAATAACTCGATATATTTAAAGATCTCGAAAGGACTAATATATTATATATATAATTTAGGATTCGTAATACCTAGTATATAATAATCTACGTTAAAGCGAAGGTAGATATTATCTCCCTCGGATAAATTAATAAACTTATACTTTTTATTATAGTATAGTTTAGTAAAGATATTAATAAAAGTAATTAACTTTTCAATTCAATCTCGCTTAAATTACTATAGTTTATTAAAGTCTTTTATAGGGAGTTTAATTAATATTTTTAATATATCCCGTATTTTAAAACTATAAATAATCTCGTTAGAGACTACGTTAGTAAATTAATTCTTCGAATTATTAAAAAACTTTTAGAGATATAGTAATATAGTAGTTTAATTAATAGCGTCGATATAGGGCTATTAAAAGATATAGAATCTAATAATAATTTCGACGATTTAATTAATTCTTTTAGACTAGCCGTTTATTTAAGGGTAATAAGTTATTAATATAAATATATTATACCTAAACTTCTAGAAGATAACTCTTTAGAAAGACGATATAAATTTTAAGTCTCGATTATTTATAATAATATAAGAAATACCCTAGTTATATATTATTAAAATAACGAGGATTATATTAACTTGTTAAATAATTTTCTAGATCGACTAATTAAGTAATAATAAAACTCGTTTTAAGAATTTATATATTATAGTAAATAAGTAATTAAAGCCGTCGATAGGCTTTATTAACGATAATATTACTACGAAATTTATTACTATAATATAAAATAATATACTAGGTCTATTAATAAATAATAAACTATTATAAAGTTTATAATACTTCGTTTAATTAAATTAATATACTAGGTAATACTCGATATAAGTCCGAAGATACTAAACTAAATACTTTATATAAATCGATACTACGACTCGATTATAAATACGGTAATAGCCTCTATAATATTAATAATTATATATTAACTAGAAGATATTCTTTTCGAGTAAATTAAGTATATATAAATACTCCCGATCGTTATCGAAATTAATATAATAGATTAAATTATCGCGAAGGCGGAATTATAAATTTATTTTATAAATCTAATTAAATACTTCGGTAGTAACGTTATTTATTATATCTTCTTAATAGAGTACTTCGATAATAACCCTAATAAGGACCTTAATAATAACTTTAGTAACTTTTATAATTATTATAATATCTACCGAAACCTTCTATAATAGATTTAGGAACTTCTTTTATTATTTATTATTTTAATATATTTTAATAAACCGAGTTTTAAAGTTATTAAATATCTTTATAAAAGTAATATAATAAATATTAATAGATTTAATATTATTAAAGACTTTATTAAAAGCTTCGGTAAATAAAGTATTAAATATTCTAAATATTTTAAATACTAAATTATTTTAGTTACTTTAAAGTCGTAATAAAATATCGGGGATAATATTAGACTTCCTAGATTTATATTTTACTATTAATTTAAATTATAATAAATATTATAATACTCTAACGAGGCGTAGATTAAATTTATTAATCGATAAGGATAAAAGGCTAGTCTAGCGCGAGATCGGTATAATAATAAAATAATTAGTATATAGGATCGTAGGAGGTTTTTTAAATAACTCGATTATATATCGCGTCTTCTTAACGACCTAGATAATATCTATTATTTTAAACTCGGTAAACTAGTAGTTTTATTTAATTTAATTAAATATTTTATTTAGGAATATAATAAATTATATTAATATTCTAAAGAAACTTTCCGTATTTAATATTATTTTTAATATAATAAATTATTATAGCGAAACCCTAGATTTTAGAGGTATCTAGATCTATAAATAATATTCTTTTAAAGTTAAAATAAACTAGAAAAAACGATTATAAGAAAGTAAATTTAAGGTCCTAGAATAATTTAAATTCTATTTAAATAAATTTATAATATAATTTATTAAATTATATTTTCCTAGTATATCCTACCGAAACCTTCGGTAGGTTTTTAGTTAAAGTGGTTTTATATTATTATAATACTTCCGCCCGTTAAATATATTTAGATATAGAGGATTATAGCTAGCCCGTAAAGCCTAGGAAGATTTCTAATTCTCGTAAAAACCGCGGGAAATTTAGGGTATTAATAATTACTAATTTTTCTATTAATATTAATAGGCCTAATAAGTTAATACGTTAATTTAATAAGGTAATTAATAAATACTTTAAGAAAGTCTTCTTCGGGTTAAAATTAATATAATATTAATAAAAGAGTATAAAGAGTTATTATAAATAAACTAGGTATTCTAATAAGGTTTTTAAAAAAGCGATTATATCGTCGATATAGGCCCTAGCGAAACTTCTAAAAAGTTGTAGTAATTTATTAATCTACTATTATATATATAGCGGGGAACCCTTATACCCTATAGAAACTATATTATACTACTCTTATCCGCGATACGAAACGACGGTAAATTTATATCGATTATCTTCTTTAATATTAAATTAATAAAAGTAGTTAACGTTATTTATAATAGAAATATAAGAGTGACTTAAGACTACCGAAATAATATCGAACTATAAAAGTAAAGAGTAATTATTAAACTCTATAATTTTATTTAGGCCTTTAATATTAATTATAATATAACTCTTTTTACCCGTTAGAGTATCGCGCTATATTATAAAGACTAGATAATTAAACGGGGTTAGATAATTAACCTAGATTATTTTACTTTATTAATAAAATTTATCGAATATTTTATTAATTACTTCCTTATCTTTTTAGTTAATAGGGTAGACTTTAGATAACTTTAATACTATATTAAATTTAAAATATATCGGTATTTATTCGTTTTTAGAAATAAATACTATAGTACTTTAATTAATCCAAATTTCTAGGAACTCCTCTACTACCGTAGTAATCTACCGTACTACGTTAAAGCTACTATAGACGGTAATATTATTAAATATAATATACTCTAATTCGGGGTTAATAGTAGTATAAGTTATTTTAAATATTATAGAAGATTTTTATATTAACTTTATATAGATTATAATAAAGATAACGAGACCTTTAATAACCTTCGTCTTCTATAATATAGATTTCTAAATACTAGTATTACTAGCGGCGAGGTTAGTTTAATTTACCGAGATTATATAAACTCTTTATTATTTATATTTTATTATAAATCTAAATTTAATATTACGAGGTACTTATACTAGTATATTAAAGGCGTTATATATTTAAATAAAAGATATTATTAAATTAATAATATAGGTAAAAATATCGCCCTTTAATTAGAAATTTATAATATATTCTAATTTAAATAGAAAGTATCTACTAGAAAGTACCTCGCCTTTATAAATTACTACGACCTATTATATTATATAAACTAGAATAATTATAATAGATTTTACTTTAATAATATACTTAATATATATTTATAAATATATATATACGTCGATAAGAGTAGTAAAACCCTAATAGGTTACGATATTTATAGTCTTTATACCGAAGTTAATAATTATACTTTAAGGCTTTAGGGTATTATTATCGATTAATAAATTAACCTTTAAATTATCGACGATATATATTTCTATAATAAGGGAGCCTATAATATATTAATCGTCGATAATACCGTCCACGAATATTTTAATTAAAATATACTCGTCGATTCGAACGATTTTATTCCTAATACTATATATAAATATTAATAACGGTATTTTCTTAATATTAATACCGGGTAAAACTAACTTTAAATAAACTCTATCGATTAAAATAATAAAATAACCGTTATTTAAATATATTTTAATCTACTCGTTAAAAGTATAAAAGTATATTAAACTAGACTAATAAATCTTAATTATAATATACTTCTATCTCTAGAAGTCGTAGCTAGGCTCCTTAGTTTAGTTTAATATAATATTTAACTTTATTAAAATTAGGCCGGTATAATAAGGTTAAATTAATATCGTGTCGAGTAATATTCTATAACTAGCTTTAATAATAATATCTATAGAAAACTTCGACGGGGTATTAGACCGAGTTATAAAAATTCTCGTTAAAGAGAGAGTTTTATAACCTAACGGAAAACTTCGGCTAGATTATTCTTATTTAAAATACTAGAATAATTTATTCTTTAATAAGAAACTAGTAATATAGTTAAAGTATTTATAATCCGAGTTTTTAAATAATAATATAAAGTTAATATCTATTAAATCCTATTATAGCTCGTCGAAATTATTATAAAAATTATAAAAAACTTCGGGGTCCTTTAGTTAATAAATATTATTACTCTAAATATAATATTACTAGAATTCTATAAATTAATTATATTTATTATCGAAGCCTTCGGTAGCCTCCTTAATAGTAATTTAATAAATATACTATAATAAAAATCGAGGCTATCTATTATCCTAGGGTCTAATAAATCTATAAAGTCTAATAAATCTATTATTTATATAAAGCCTATTAATAAATAAAAATTATTAAGGTATTAAATTTAACCCGTTTATAAAGCCCGCGGTAATCTAAAGTTTCTATATAATAAATATAATCTAAAGGACATTTAAACGTTACTCGCTTTATTATTATTATTATTAAAATTTATTAATATAGTTACTCCCGTAGTTATTATACCCTTACTAATAATCTTAATAAGGTAATTACTAGTCGTATTAAAAAAAGAATAATAAACTAAAGGGTCTATTTTAATAATTAAATTATATATATTAACTAAGTTTTAACGGCTTCTTATTATTATATTATAACTAGGGAATTTAATTATTAAAGTATATTAATTTATACTAGATACTAGTTTTAAAATCGATTTAATCTAGGAATTAAAATAATATAATTATCGAGGTAGGTTTAGGTATATTATAATAAAACTCTAGAACTAAATTATTTTATATTATAAATAACTAGTTATATATTAAAATAAACTCGGCTACTTTAATATAATATAATATTAATTAAATATAAATACACGGTGATTTATTATTACGAGTATTTAATAAATTATATTATTCTATTTAAAGATATTAGATAACTATTATAGTTCTCGTCTTAAACTATTTAATTATTATATTAAACTAGATATTTAATATAACTAACTTTAATAGGCCCTTTTCGAGATCGGTAAATTTAATCGAGTATTATAATAGAGTTTCGTTATAAAGATAAATAAATAGAGTTTTACGGACTTTATTATTACTTTTTATAATAATTATATCTCGTAATTTATTAACGAAGGCGTAGATATTATAAGAGAATAAATAACGGTTTAAATTAATAATAAGATCTTTACCTTTAAAACCTAGGTCGAAAAATCTAATATCGTCTATCTTAAATTAAATATTTCTATTATTTATCCTATTTATCCTATTATAGTCTACTAGGCCTACTAGGCTAGCCGGGCCTTAAACTAGAGAATTCTCCTAAATATATTATACTATACTAGTAACTATAATAAACTATATAACTATTTATATAATAGAGTCTACTATTTTAAATTTATTTTAAAATCCGAATAACTAGGTATAAATAACCTCTTTAATTAATATAGTTCTTATTATAAATCCGGTACCTTCCGTAAATAACGAACTACTCGGTAAAATATAAAAGATTACTTTTATAGAAAGCGGGTTTTATAATCGTTATAGAGCTCGCGTATTTTATTAAAATGTTTTTAGTATAGCGCGGAGGTTAGATTTATTATAAACTTAATTCGAAGGCTAGCGAGGTATTTCGATAAAATTAAATCTAACTCTAGTACGGTCGTCTTTTATTAAATTAATACCGCGAGGTATCTATACCGGCCTAAAGTTATTTCGAATAATTTAATTAATTAACTAACGTATATTATAGTCGATTAAATTCGTATAAATATAATTACTATCGAGGAATTCGGATAATAAAAAGGTAAATATAATAATATCTTTTATAAAGAGGTTTAATAACGAAGTTAGTTTACTAGTTATTAATAATTACTTAGTTAACTTATAATAGTATCGGATAAAATATTATAGAAAGTTTTAATAAAGACCTAGTAGTTTAATAAAAAAGTAATATAACGAAAATATTAATATAATTATAGTAGGTTTCAACGAAGAAGTACTATATTAAAATAGTATTAATACTAGAGGATAATATTAATACTTTAATAAAATAAGAAATAGTATTTTATAAAGCCTTTAGTAACGTTACCGTTACTACTATTATTATAGTAATTATTATAGTAAAGTAGAAAGATAGTTTTTATTAATTATACTCTAAATAACTAAATACTAGAGACTTATTAAGACTCTATTAAACCGGCTAATTTATAATATTAATATTAATTATATATTAAATTAGATATATTATATTATAAATAATTAAAATAAATTTATTTATTAACCTCGATAATTATTAGATTACATATCGCGGTTTTTTATAAATATTAACGGGAGTCTTTATTTATAAAAATATAAATAATTTTAAAATTTTTAATTTACTCGGAGCGCTTAGGCCCGCTTACGAGCGCTATTATAATTTAGAGTTAATTAGGAATTTTTAGGCCCGCTTAAACTCGTTTAAAATTATTTAAAATTTTTAAACTCGTTTAGGCCTATTTAAAGTTATTTAAAATTCTTAGACCCGTTTAAAATTATTTAAAATTATTTATTTATATTACTTTTATAGATATACGCGTATATATAATTTATAAATATATATATAAATAGTTTATAGATATAGGTATTTATAGTTATTACTACTATTATAATTATATATATATATAGTCATTATTATTATTATAAATATATATATATATAGTTATTTTTACTTTTATAATACGCGTATACCCCTATTTATAACCTATATATACGTGTATATATAATATTTTATAATTATTTTTATCGATAGTAGCGACCCCTCGGAATTACTCTTAACGCTAGTAACTTTTAATTCCCGGATTTAATCGATTCGCGCGAAATCTATACAGGGTTAACGCCTAGGCTATATAATACTAAATATATTATAATATTATAATAAATATAGTTATAGAGTATAATAATAATAGAACTTTAATTATAAATAAAAACTATAACTATAAATGAAATAAAACTATAATTATAAATAGAATAAAGTTATAGTTATAAATAGAGTTATATATAGAAATTATATTAATAATATATTTTAAATTTAAATATTTTTACAAGTTAAAAATAATATCTTTTATCCTCGAGTAAAAGTCTTATAACTAAATTTTAGACTATATTTAAATATTTATTTATCTCTATCTATTAATACTATTCTATAGTAGTAATAATTAGAGACGCGAGAGTAAATATTTTAATTAAATCTAGTTAAAAATAAATAAAACTAAAGTTAAATATTACGACCGCGTATTCCTAGTTTTTTTAATATACTTTACTACCACTAGCTCCCTCCCTCTCTATTAATATTACTACTATTTATATTACCGTCGCTATAATCTCTATTAAATTTAATAATATTATTATTACCTACGTAGTTATCGCCCCCGCTATAGATTACGTCGGGTTAATAAAACGCGCTCGCCTCGATAAAAATCTTATTTTTACTTCTACTCCTACTATCTTTTAAATACCTAACTATATCGCTATTTAATAATAATATCTTTTCGTTTATATTATTAAATTAATCGAGTAACCCTAGTTAGTTAAAGATTATACCGACTAGTTATTTTAATATAAAGATATTAATAGTAATAAATATCGGGATATTAAAGGCGATAACGATATAATTTAATAAAAAAGTAAAGAGCGGGGACTTTAATAAAAGTAAATTAATAATAAAATAAATAATAAAGACGTTAGGCCTAGGATTAAATAGTGACTATATATAAATAATAACGAAAATAATATTCTAGAGGCTTTATTTTATTTTATTTTTAATTTTCAATTAAACTTTAACCCTAAAGCGGATTTACTCTATAGCGACGTGTATATTTAATAGTAATATATCTCCGGCTATTACTATAGGCGATATATATTAATTTCGGGAGATATTTAGTCTAGAAATATATAATAACTTTTTAATAGACTCTCTTTATTTCGCTTAAAGAGAAAAACGATTTTAAAAGTATTTAATTTAACCGGCTCACTAATATTTATAATATTTAAAATTTACTCTATACTTTTATAAATATTAAATATAATATTATAATATAATATTAATATAATCTAGTAGTAGTAATACGAGGATTAATTAAACTAACTAGATTAAAAAACTTTATTATTAAGGCTCTCCGTTTAATATTTTAATATAATGTCGATAGGACTTAAATTAATACTCGTAGAAAGGAGTATTAAGAATTAAAGGATAATAGATTTCGTATTAATATAAAATAAAACTAGATAAATTTAATAAACTTAATTAAAGATTTAATTAATATTTATATTTAGAATTTAGAATTAAAAGTCTTGAGAGAAGTTAAATACGAAGCTCCTATTTATTAGAAAATATATAATTTATATAAAAGAGAGAAACCGCGTTATTTATTTATTTATTTATTTACTTTTATATCGAGTAGTCGAGTAATTAAATATTTACCCGTTTATTAATCCTATATTATATCGAGTAATAAATAATCCCTTGACCTATTAAATATATTAAATATATTAAAGTTTTAAGAGTATTTTAATTATAATACTACCTCTTTTTTCTAACTTTTTTTATTTTTAAAAATAATTTTATATCTTTTTATTAAATAAAGTAACGTAATAAATTATAGGAATAGGTCGTTTTTAAAAATCTTATAACTTTAGTTATTTATACGCGCTATACGATATATTAAACCGAATATTAATTATCCTCCTTATCGAAGAAATACGAGGAGTATATTAGGATTAGAAAAAAATATAAATTTTTAAAATCTATCGTTAATTTCTTAAATATTAATAAAGTTATAGAGTATTTAGAATATAAAGAAAAAGAAACTAAACTTATTTAAAAAGCGGCGAACGAAATCGTTAACTAGAAAACTATAAAGTTAAAGAGGTTTTATTAATAAAAAAAATTCCTAAAAAAGTATAAATAAAAGATATTTAATAAAAGTTTTACGGATATAAAGAAATTAAAGTAATTAGAAAAACTTAAAAAATTTAATAAAATAGAGTATATAGTAACCGAAGCTCTTTATTTTAATAATTTTATATTTTTAAAATCCTTTTTACCGGGAATCTATAATTAACTTTTTTATACTATAATCCCCGATAATTAATTAAATTTGTTAATAGTTCCTAAATATTCTCCGATTCGTTATATCTATTTTATTTAACGAGGTAATTTTAATCTTTATAATTTAGAATCTCCTCTATTTTAAACTCTATTTCTTTTTTAATTTAAAAATAAAAAGTATTTTATAAAAATATTAAAAAGTCTACTAACTCTAGTAAAAATATATAAAATATTAAATATATTTTAGCGTCGGCTAGAAGATTTAATTTATAATTAACTAGTTCTTTACTCTTCTTAATCGAAAATAATCTAATTTTAATATAATTTAATTTCTTATTTAGTCTTTTACTCTTTATATTTTTTATTAGAAAATATATTTTATTCTCTTTTTTTAATTAAAGATACTTTTTTCGATATTTATTTATTATTATTTTAGTCCGAGTATTTATTTAATTAATCTAGGCCTATATATTTTAATATAATACTTTTATATTAATTATATAAATTAAGGCCCTTTACGTATTTAATCCTCGTCTAGATTCGAGGAATATATTAATATATTTACTAAAGTTCGCGAAGAATAGTATAAGTTTTATTATATTAGACTAGTTATTATTAAATATTAATTAAATTATAAATAAAAGTATTATCTAGTCGTTTTATTTTTTATTAATATAATATCGTAAATACGTTTTTATTATTTAATTAATCCGCTCCGTTTATCTATCCGTCTATAGATAATATATAGTTAATATTTATAATTTAGTCCTAATAGTATTAATTTATTTATTTATTTATTTATATATTTACTTAAATAAAACTACTTCGTTTATAAGAGAGTTTTATAGAATATATATAATACCCGATAGTATTATTAAATAGTCGTTACAAAAATCTTTTAAGAGGATAAGGATTTTAGTTTATTTTTAATCTCGGTTCTAGATATTTTAACCTATTAACTAGTAGGCCTTTTTATATATTACTAGATTTAATTCTAGATTTTTTCTTCGCGTAAATCTTTAAAATTAGCGATTTTATATTAACTCTAAATAACTTTATTATCTTATTCTTTATATTTACCCGTCTTTTTAAAATTTATTATTTATCTCCGTTACGGGCCTAAACCTTTATAATATATATAAATATAACCGTAATTAAATATTATATATTTTATTATACTAGTATACTAGCTTTATTATTCCTTTTTATTATTATTCTATATATCTACAAAAGTGTAGGGCAGGCTCTGAGCGCTATAAGCGCACGTAAGCCGGTTGAGCCGGGTTAAGCGGGGTGATACTATGTCCTGACTCTCGAGCGCTATGAGCGCTCCTGAGAATGTTTTTGGCTGGTGAGAATGCCTAAATTTAGAATGCGCCACCAATATGGCCCCCATGCATGGCCCCACTTATCATGGCGCATTCCACTCATGGCCATGGCGCATTCCATTCATGGCCATGGCCCCATTCCATTCATGGCCATAGCCCTACTCTATTCATGGCCAAGGCCCTCATTCATGGCCAAGGCTCTGTCGCTGGCGCATCATATAACTGCACCTGGCAAAACGTCGCCATATATCCGGTGTCGCACAGCCCGGGCGTTACCCCCGCGTAGATTTCGCGCGAATCGATTGAATCCGGGAATCAAAAGTTACTGGCGTTGGGGGTGGTTCCGGGGGGTCGCTGCCGTCGATAGGGGCGATCATGGAACATCATATATACGCATATGT
>JAABUS010003699.1_pt1 | contig 24048 bp, 21 predicted proteins | sample 5560161 | NCBI WGS metagenome assembly JAABUS01 (sample SAMN10711885, study PRJNA513376) | rock metagenome | isolation source: Antarctica rocks | place: Antarctica: Victoria Land, Trio Nunatak nord | collected 2016-01-04
AGGCTCAGCCCCATGACCGCTGCGCCCTCCATCTGCGACTGGATGCGCTCCGGGTTCACGAAGGTGCCGCAGTCGATCGCGGTATCGACCCGCGGGACGGTAAGGACGCCCTTCGCATCGACCGCCACCTCGATGACGGTCGCGATGTAGCTGACGAAGCTGCGGTGCACCGCGATGCCCATGCCGTGCCCGTCCGGCAGCTTCCGCCCCCATCCTGCCTTGTCCGCCACCAGCTCCACGACCCGGCGCAGCCGGCCGGTGTCGATCGGGTAGCTCTCGACCGGCTCGCCGTAGTTCCACGGTTTCTCCACCGAGGCACTGAACGGCACGATGCGGGCGGGTCCGATTAGTTCCAGCAGCACATCCTTCGGGTCCCGCCCGGTGGCGTGCGCGATCTCGGCCACCATGGACTGCACCGCAAAGGCGTGCGGGACGTTGGACACCGAGCGGAACCAGCCGATGCGGGTGTGCGCCGCTGCCTCCGGGTTCTCGCAGCGCACGTTGGCGATGTCGAACGGCATGTCGATCAGCCCCATGCCCAGCTCGACCGGGATCTGGTGCTTGCTGTCGGCCGCAAAGGTCGAGCCGATCGTCGGCGCGGCGCTGCGGTGGCGCCAGGCCACCACCTTGCCGGACTTGTCCAGCCCCGCCTCGATCCGCTCGGCAGAGACCGTGTGCAGGAAGTCGTGGTGAATGTCGTCCTCGCGCGTCCACTGCACCCGCACCGGCGCGTTCAGCTCGCGCGCCAGCAGGGCCGCCTCCAGCGCGAAGTCGCACTTGGACTTCCGGCCGAAGCCGCCGCCGAGCAGGGTCGCGTTCACCGTCACGTTGTCGGCCGAGATCTCCAGCGTCTTGGCCAGGTCGTCCCGCGTGCCGCCGGGGCTCTGCACCGGGGCCCAGACTTCCATCTTGCCGTTCGTCCAGCGCGCTGTCGCCACCGGCGGCTCCATGCTCACATGGGCCAAGTGGGGCAGGTAGTACTCGCCTACGACCACCTTGTCGGCGGCCTTGAGCGCACCCTCGGGGTCGCCGTCGTTGCGCACCACCAAGCCCGGCGCACGCACGGCGGTCTCCAGCTCCGTGCGGTATGCCACGCTGTCGTACTTCGCGTTGGCGCCGTCGTCCCAGACGATCTTCAGCGCATTGCGGCCCTTGATGGCGGCGCCGGTGTTGCTCGCGATCACCGCGACGCCGCCGAGCGGCTGGAACTTGGACGGCCAGGGCCAGCCCCGGACCTCCATGACGCGCTCGACGCCCGGCACCTTCATCGCCTCCGCCGGGTCAAACGACACCATCTTGCCGCCAGTAACCGGCGGGCGGGCGATGACGACATACTTCATCCCGGGCAGCCGCACGTCGGCGCCATAGCCGGCCTTGCCCGTGGTGATGTCGTGCAGGTCGGTGATGCTGACGGCGCCCTTGCCGATCAGGCGGAACTCCTTGGGGTCTTTCAGCCGCAGGGTCTCCGCCGCCGGGACGGTCAGCTTTGAAGCATCTGCCGCAAGCTCGCCAAAACCCAGGCGGCGGCCGGAGCCGTCATGCATCACCTCGTGCACGCCTGTCTTGACCTCGGACACCGGAACCTTCCAGCGCTGCGCCGCCGCGGTCTCCAGCATGGCGCGGGCGGACGCGCCGACCTCGCGCATCGGCAGCAGGTAGTGCCGAGTGCTGCGCGAGCCGTCGGTGTCCTGGTTGCCGTACTTGGCCTCGTCGCCCGGCGCCTGCACGATGCGCACGCGCGCCCAGTCGGCGCCCAGCTCGTCCGCCACGATCATCGGCAGGCTGGTGCGCACGCCGGTGCCCATCTCGGAGCGGTGCGCGACGATGGTGACGATGCCGTCCGGCGCGATGGAGACAAAGACGCGTGGGTCGGTCACCACGCCATGCGGCATGGCGCCGGCGCCCGTGGCGTAGGCCGCCATGGCCTGGCGCGGCAGCAGCGACGCCGCGAGCACGAGGCCGCCAAGTGCGGTCGCGCCCTTGAACAGCCCGCGGCGGCTGACGTTCTCCACCCGGCCCGGTGTTTGGCCGCTGGATGTCTGGCCGCTGGATGCTTGCTTACCCAAATCCCAAAAATAGGTCATGGCTTAGGTCCCCGTTGCGGCGACGCGGACCGCCGCCTCGATGCGCTGGTAGCAGCCGCAGCGGCAGATGTTGCCGGACATGCCGCCCCGGATCTCCTCGTCCGACGGGTTCTTCGTCTCTGCCAGCAGCGAGGCCGCCTGCATGATCTGCCCCGCCTGGCAGAAGCCGCACTGCGGAACATTCAATTCGCGCCAGGCCTTCTGCACCGGGTGGTCGCCCTGGGGGTGCAGCCCCTCGATGGTGACGACCTCCTGCCCGGCCACGTCGGAGATCGCGGTGATGCAGGATCGCGCCGCGCCGCCGGCCACGTGCACGGTGCATGCGCCGCACAGCGCCTGGCCGCAGCCGAACTTGGTGCCCGTCAGGCCCAGCTCGTCGCGCAGGAACCACAGCAGCGGCAAGGACGGGTCGCCGTCCCAGCTCCGCTCCTGACCATTCACCTTTACTTTAATCATCGTGGATCTCCTCCAACTGGCCCGTATGCGGGCGGCGCGATCGCTCGCCCCAAAATGCTCATCACCGGAACGGCATGGGGACCGAAACGGCAGTCTCCCCGATCAATCCCGGTTAACTCCGTAGCGTAGTGGCAGCCCGGGGCGAATGCCAACCGGAATCCGTACCGTCGCATGATAGGCGCACAGCTAGGGCGGCGCCGGCTCGTGGAGCTCTGGCGCCTTCACGCCCTCGTATTCCAGCGTGATCACCACCCGCGTCGTGCCCTCCTGGCTCTCGAACCGCCGTGGCAGCCCGTCCTGCGTGCCGACCCAAAGGCGGCTGCTGGCGCTGTCCGGCCCCGACACGTCTTGCCGGTAGCTAAAGACCCGCATGGGCGCGCCCTCCCCCGCACCATCGGCCGCCTCGCAGTGATGGGGCGGGTAGCGGACCAGTCCGGCGGCCAGCGCCTCGCGGTCGGACGCCGTCATGGGCAGCTTCATCCAGCGCCCCGCGCCCAGCGAGGTCGCGTAGATCATGTCGCCGACGACGATCTGCTCGCGTTCCATGGGTCGACGGCGGGCCGGCGAGGTCGCGACCAGGACCGAGCGGTATTGCGGCGCCGTCCCGATCGACCGTGCCGCGACCATGACAGCAGCGCAGGCGTCGTCATCCGCCAGCGCCGGCATGGGGACAACGCCAAGCGCTGCGAGGACCGCAACCAGGCGCAGGGCCGGCAGAGCTTGCCTCACGGCCGTGTCGTTGCGGGAGGCGACGGCGTGGCATTCGGGGCTGCCAGGCGCGACGGAGCCAGCGGCGTGCCCGCCGGGGCTGTCTGTCCAGTGGCATCGGTCGGGGGGCGCTGGCCGCCGTCCGTCGTGCCCCGCGGCGGCGCGACGGCGGTGCCGGCCGGCGCAACCTTGCCGGCGGCGTCCTTGGGCGCGGCGTTCTGCGCCAACAGGGGCAAGGGCGACGCCACGGCGGCAAGCAGGCCGCATGCGGCGAGGAGGCGGATCGGACGGTTCATCGGCTCTCTCCTGCGTTTGCGCATTCAGGGTCGGTCCCGCCCGCTGCGACCGCAGCGGGCGGGAACGCACTCAGCGCTTGCGAACGGCGAACACCCACACGACGCCGCCCTGCGGCACCTCGTTGCGGTAGTCCGCGCTCACCTTCGCCAGGCTGTCCTGCATGCGCTGGGCATCGACGCCCCAGCCGCTCTGCACCGCGATGTATTGCACCCCGTCCACCTCGTACGACACGGGCACGCCGGTCACGCCGCTGTTGGTCTTCTGCTCCCACAGCACCTTGCCGGACTTCGCGTCGAAGGCCCGGAAGTCGCGGTCGTTGGTGCCGCCCATGAACACCAGGTCGCCGCCGGTGGCGAGCACGGGACCCCAGAGCTGGCTCTTGGCGAAGGGATGGTTCCACATCTTCTTGCCCGTGGACACGTCCCACGCCTGCAGCTCGCCCACGTGGTCCGCGTTGGGGAACAGCGTCAGGCCGATGTCCTCAAGCCCAGCGCCCAGGTAGAGCTGGCCCGGCACGTAGTCCATCATCTTGCCCGACAGCGTGCCGCACAGGTTCTCGTTCGCCGGGATGTAGATCATCTTGGTGCGCGGCGAGTACGCCGCCGGCGGCCAGTCCTTGCCGCCCCACAACGACGGGCAGAAATCCACCAGCTTGTTCAGGCCGGGCTTGCGCGCCTCGTCGTAGCTTGGCCGCCCGGTCTTCTTGTCCAGCGCGGTGAACACGTTCTGCCGCACGAACGGCACGCCAGAGACGAAGCTGATGCCCTCCTCGCCACGCTCAAGCGTCCACAGGTAGCCGTTGCGCCCGGGGTGCACCATGCCCTTGATGGTCCGCCCGTCCTTCTGGATATCCACCAGGATCGGCGGGTCCACCTCGTCCCAGTCCCAGGAGTCGTTCCAATGGTACTGGTGCGCCGCCTTGATCGCCCCGGTATCCACGTCGAGCGCCAGGACCGACGAGGTGTTCAGGTTGTCGCCCGGCCGCGCGTTGCCCATCCAAGGTGCTGCGTTGCCGGTGCCCCAGTAGGCCGTGCCCTGCTCCGGGTCGTAGGTGCCGGTGATCCAGATGGAGCCGCCGCCGGTCTTCCAGGTGTCGCCGGTCCAGGTCTCGCTGCCGGGCTCGCCGGGCTTCGGGATGGTGTAGGTGCGCCAGGCCTGCTCGCCGGTCTTCGCGTCATACGCCGCGACGAAGCCGCGCACGCCGTATTCGCCGCCCGAGCCGCCAACCATGACCTTGCCGTGCGCGATCAGCGGCGCGAGGGTCATGTAGTGGCCCTTGCGGTAGTCCTCGACCTCCTTGGCCCAGATCTCCTTGCCGGTCTTGGCGTCGAGCGCTACCAGGAAGTCATCGACCGTCGCCACGTACACCCGGTCCCCGAGCAGCGCCACGCCGCGGTTGGTCGGATGCAACTGCGTCAGGTCCTCCGGCAATTGGCGCTTGTAGCGCCAAAGCTGCTCGCCGGTCTTGGCGTCCAGCGCGATCACCTGGGCCTGCGGCGTGGTGACGAACATCATGCCGTCATTGACGATCGGCGGCGACTGGTGCCCCTCGAGCACCCCGGTCGAGAGCGTCCAGACCGGCACCAGGTCGGCCACGTTGCCAGCGTTGATCTTATCGAGCGGGCTGTAGCCCTGGCCGTCGTAGGTGCCGCGATACATCAGCCAATTGCGCGGCTCCGGGTTCTGCAGCCGCTGCTCCGTCACGTCGCTATAGGTCTTCACCTCCGCCTGGACCGGACCCGGCATGGCGGCCAGCCCGGTAAACGCCACGCCAGCCAACAAAAGCCATTTGAGATTTTTCATCGTTTCCCTCCGTTTTGAGATTGTCCGCGCCGTGCATCCGGGCTCGTGCCGTGATGCTTCCTTGCCTACGCGATCTGCCCTCCAACCTTGCCCACAAACGGCTGGGCAACCTCCAGGCCGCCGTCCGCCGACAGCCGCAACGGCAACGGCGGCAGGCGCCGCAGGGCCGGGCCGCCCACCACCCGCCCACCGGCGCGCGGATCGAACTCCGAGCCGTGGCAGGGGCAGTGCAGGATGCCCGCCTCCTGGCGCCATTCGCTTACCGGGCATTGCGCGTGGGTGCAGGTGGCGGAATAGGCCAGGACGCCGTCCGCCGCGCGGGCGAGCGTCTCCGCATCCAGGCTCTCGGGCTCAAGGCGCAACAGCAGCACCTGGTTCAGCCGCGAGCCGTCGCGCACCGTGCCGCTCGCTGGATCCTTGGGCCAAGCCAGGAGTTGCGGCGCCGCTGGGATGATATCGTCGGGGCGCAGTGGCTCGGCATTTTCCGACAAGCCCACAACCCGCACCAACCAGTCGCCGGCAAGTGGACGCAGGTTGCGCGCCGGCAGCGGAGCCTGCGCTTGCGCCGCCCTGCCGCAGCAGCCAAGCGCCAAGCCGCCTAATAATGTGTCACGCCGGGTACGGACACCCTGTGGTTGCATGACGGCTTCCGTCATCCACCATTCTCCCTGGAAAGCTACTCTATCGGTGGCTCCTCAAGAGCAGGTTGAGCGTATTACAAGGTGGATGGAAACCCAAATTAGCGGCATAAACGTGTGATGCCGTTTTTGTTACCATGAGCTAGGATGAGCGCCTGTTGGCATAGCCGCAAGGAGAAATTGCAAAGCTTTAGCCTGGAACAACTCGGCCAGCCCGCACGTCGGCGCCAGAATTTCCGGATAGGCGTCAACCGAAGTAGAAGTGTTGCATGGCCGAGCACCGCCTGAACCGCCGCACCCTGCTGCGCGCCGCCCTGGCCGGCGGCGCTATGGCCGCGCCCGGTTGCGCCGTCGTCACGCGGAGCGCCGTGCTCGTCCACTCCGCGCAGCCGGGTGCGCCATTCCAGGCCGAGGCGTTCAGCATGGCCGGGGTGTTCGACGCGGACTGGCTGCTCGACGCGCGCTACACCCGGCTGCTCGACACCATGGCCGCCTCCCCCGGCGCGTTCGGCACGGTGCGCTTCTTCGGCGCGCTCAACGCCGGCGAGCGGGAGGCCACCGCGCCCACCAGCAGCGGCCGGGTTTGGCCGAGCCTCGATGCGCCAATGGATTTTTCGATACCCCTCGCAGCGCTGGATGCCTTGGCGTCGCGCGGAATTGTCCCTTTTGTCGGCCTCACCTTCTTCCCGCGCGCCGTCTCCATGGGGCCGGTGGTGCCACCAGAGGGTTATGCGGCGTGGCAACGCCTGGTGCGCGGCTTCCTCGACGCGGTCGTTGCCCGGTTCGGCGCGGCGGCGGTGGCGCGCTGGTGGTTCGAGGGCTGGAACGAGCCGAACATGCCGCCGTTCTGGGGCGGCAGCTTCGACCAGTATCTCGATCTCTATCGCGCGACCTCCGAAGCGGTTGTCGCCTCCGGCCACAAGATCCGCCTCGGCGGCCCGGCGCTCGCCTACTTGCCGGGCCAGGGCCGGCCGCTGATGGAGCGCTTCCTGGAGTTCCTGCACCGCGAACCCCGGGTGAAGTGCGACTTTGTCTCCATCCACCGCAAGGGCATCTGGGGTCCCAGCGAAGCGGAACCCCGTCTCGACCGCCTCGAAGCCGCGGCGCGCGAGACGGCTGACGCCCTGCTGCGCCTGGCGCCGGAGCGCGCGCGCGGCATGGTGGTCGTGAACGACGAGGCCGACATGAAGGTCGGGTTCAACACCCCCTACGAGCCGCGGATGACCGAGCAGTTCCCCGCCTGGCTCGCCGCCTCCGCCATCCTGCACGACCGGCTGGGCGCCGAGTACGCCGGGGCCGGCATCCGCTTCATGGCGGCGGCGGACCACGCCAACCAGCATTTGATCCAGGCGCCATTCGACGGGCGCCGCTCCGTCATGACCCGGCTCTCGGTCGATCCCGCCGACCTCGTGAAGCTGCCGGTGTTCCACTTCCACGAGATGCTGCGCCTGCTGGGCGACCGGCACGGCACGGTGCCGGCGGCAACGCGGCTGCCCGCTGGCCTGTTCGATCTGGTAACGGTGGGCAAGGACAGCGTCGCCGCCCTGCTCACCTACTGCCCCGACGGGCCGGCCGGTCCGGTGGACCTGGACTACACGCTGCAGGACCTGCCCTGGCGCCAGGTCAACCTCGCCCGGTTCGGCATCAATGCCGCATCGTCCAACAGCTACACCGTCGCCGGCCGCACCCTCCTGCCCAGCGTGACCGACGCCGCACGCATCCGCGCCGCCGCGGAGCTGGGCGTCGCCGAGCCGATCCGCTCCGGCATGCTGCCGGAGGGCGGCGCGGTGCGTCTGCGGCTGCGGCTTTCTCCGTTCGAGACGGTGCTGATCTGGATCACGCCGACCCGCCCGGAGCCGCCCGCCACTCCTGCCTGGCTCCAGTCCAGCACCGAGGGCGGCAACGCCGTGCTCCGTTGGACGCCGGGCCGCGAGCCGGACCTTTATACTTATGAGGTGCGCCGCGACGGCCAGTTGATCTCGCCCGTGCCGTTGCGGGCGGCGATGTGGGTAGATGCGGCACGGCCGCCGGGCCGGCGCACGTACACGGTGCGTGCTGTCTCAGCTTCCGGCGTTGCCGGCATGGAGGCGTTGAACGTGATGGTTTAGCCGGTCAATTCTGGGGCCGGCGGACATGGAGGAGAGACAAGTGGGCAAGCCTGCACTGCACCCCGACGCCGAGAAGTTGCTGGAACTGATACAGGCCGCCGGGCGCCCGCCATTCGAGACGCTGGCGCCGGCCGAGGGACGCCAGGCCTACTCTGCCGCCCGCACCGTGCTGCAGCCGCCGCCGGACGAGGTTGCCGAAACGCGCGACCTGTCGATCGCCGGCCCGGGCGGTCCTCTCATGCTGCGGCTGTATCGCGGGGCCGGCACCTCGGACACCGGGGTCCTGCCCGCCCTGCTGTATCTGCACGGCGGCGGCTGGGTGCTCGGCGACCTCGACAGCCATGACGGCATCTGCCGCCGGCTGGCGAACCTCGCAGCCTGCCGGGTAATCGCCGTGGACTACCGATTGGCGCCCGAGCACCGTTTCCCAGCGGCGCTCGACGATGCGGCGGCTGCCCTTGCCTGGGTGGCCGGCAACGCAGCGGCGTTGGGCATCGATCCCGCCCGCCTCGCGGTGGGCGGCGACAGCGCCGGGGGCAACCTCGCCGCGGCGCTCGCCATCATGGGGCGGGACGGCACGGCGCCGGCGTCGGCCTGCCAGCTTCTGCTCTACCCGGCGGTCGATCTCACCATGGCTTCCGGCTCCTACGCGCGCATCGCCGAGGGCGTGCCGCTCACCGCGGCGTCGATGCGGTATTTCATTGACCACTACGCCCCGGAGCCCGCGCAACGGCTGGACTGGCGCGCTTCGCCGCTGCGGGCGGAGCGGCTGGTGGGCACGCCGCCAGCCTTTGTGCTGACGGTCGCGCACGACCCGCTGGCCGACGAGGGCCGCGCCTACGCCGAACGGTTGGAGGCCGAGGGGGTGCGCGTCGCGGCGCTGCACCTCGCCGACCAGATCCACGGCATGCTGACCATGGGCCGGGTCATCGCCGCCGGCGACCCTGTGCTGCACTACGCGGCGGCGGTACTGCGCGATGCCTGGCGGCTCGTATGAGGCCGGGGACGGCTCGCGTCGCTAGATTAAGCGCCAACCTTGAACCGGCTGCCCAGCAGCGGTAGCATCCCTGCAATGCATAATGCGCGAGCAGGCTTGGGTTCGCGCACATAAGGCAACAGGGAGTGGACCGTCCTGACCGATCGCAGCCGGATGCTGTCCCACGCCACTGCCAGTTCCGGCCCGGCAGCCGGTATCGCCCAATCCCTGCTGCAGGTATCGGGTATCGTTGTGCGGTTCGGCGGCATCGTGGCGCTCGGCGGCGTCTCGTTCGATGTCGGCACCCGGCAGATCTGCGGACTGATCGGGCCGAACGGCTCGGGCAAGACCACGCTGTTCAACTGCATCAGCGGCATCTACCGGCCCGGCAAGGGCGAAGTTCGCTTGGAAGGCCGGTCGCTGCAGGCGGTCAGCCGGCACCGCATCGTCGATCTCGGCATCGGCCGCACTTTTCAAAATGTCGCGCTGTTCCGCAGCATGAACGTGCGGGAGAACATGCTCGCTGGCGCCCACCACCTCGGCCGCACCGGCTTCATCGCCAACGCGTTGCGGCTGCCGGCGGTGCGGCGCGAGGCGAGGGCCGCGCAGGGCCGGCTGGACCATCTGCTCGACCTGCTCCGCCTGCGCGATGTTGCCGACACGCCGGTCGGCAGCCTGCCGTTCGGCACGCAGAAGCGCGTGGAGCTCGCCCGCGCCTTGATCGGCCAGCCGAAGCTGCTGCTGCTGGACGAGCCGGCGGGCGGCCTGAACCACTCGGAGGTGGACGAGCTCGAAGGGCTGATGCGCCGCATCCGCGCCGAGTTCGACCTCAGCATCCTTTTGGTCGAGCACCATATGAACCTCGTCATGCGCGTCTCTGACAAGGTGGTGGCGCTGGAACTCGGCATGAAGATCGCCGACGGCACGCCCGACCAGGTGCAGAACGACCCGCAGGTGATCCGCGCCTATCTCGGCGAACCCGTCCCAGCGCATCCTGCCCAGGCTGCCCATGTTTGAGGTCGCCCATGCTTGAGATGCTGCTGAACCCGGCGCCCATCCTGGACGTCAGCGGGCTGCACGCCGGCTACGGCGAGGTGCAGGTGCTGCACGGGCTCGACTTCACCGTCGGCCTGGGCGGCATCACCGTACTGCTGGGCGCCAACGGCGCGGGCAAGACGACCACGCTGCGCGCGTTGAGCGGCATGGTCCGCACGTCGGGCAGCATCAGTCTCGACGGCGAACGGATCGACGGCCTCGCCACCGAGGACATCGCCCGGCGCGGCGTCGCCCACGTGCCCGACGGCCGCGGCACGCTCATGGAGCTGACGGTCGAGGAGAATTTGCGCCTCGGCGCCTACACGCGAAGCCGCAGCGAGCTGGCCCCCGACATGGCGCGGGTGTTCGGCTACTTCCCGCGGCTGAAACAGCGGCTGCGCCAGCAGGCCGGCACGCTGTCGGGCGGCGAGCAGCAGATGCTGGCGATCGGCCGCGCCCTGTTGTTACGCCCGAAGCTGCTGCTGCTGGACGAGCCGTCATTCGGCCTCGCGCCGCTGATCGTGCGGGAGATCTTCGAGATCATGCGCCGGGTGAACGAGGACGACAGGGTCAGCATCCTGCTCGTGGAGCAGAACGCCAGCCTGGCGCTTGATGTCGCGGACCGGGCCTTCCTTCTGGAAACCGGGCGCATCGTCACTGCCGGCCCAGCGGCCGAGCTGCGCCAGGACGAGTCGATCCGCCGCTCGTATCTGGGGTATTAGATCGGTGGACGAGTTCCTGCACCAGATCCTGTCCGGCATCGCAGCCGGCGGCATCTACGCCAGCGTCGCCCTGGCGCTGGTGATGATCTTCCAGGCCACGCACCACGTGAACTTCGCCCAGGGCGAGATGGCGATGTTCTCCACCTACATCGCGCTCGCGCTGATCCAGGCCGGCGTGCCGTATTGGGGCGCCTTCGCCATCACGGTCGCAGCCTCCATGGTCATCGGCGCCGTCATCCAGCGCGTGCTGCTGACGCCCATGGCCGGATCGCCGGTGCTGGCGAGCGTCGGCGTGTTCATCGGGCTGCTGCTGATCTTCAACAGCGTGGCGGGTTGGCTGTTCGGCTACACGCTGAAACAGTTCCCCAGCCCGTTCGAGGGGCCGCCGCTACTGGGCGGGTTCGTCACCCGGCACGACCTCGGCTCGACCGGCGTCACCCTAGTCGTGCTGGCCGGCGTCTATGTGTTCTTCCGCTTCACCAACCTCGGCCTGGCGATGCGCGCCGCCGCTTACAACCCGGTGTCCAGCCGGCTCATGGGCATCCGGGTTGGCTGGATGCTGTCGCTCGGCTGGGGCCTCGCCGCCGGAATTGGCGCGGTGGCGGGAATGATGATCGCGCCCGTGGTGTTCCTCGACCCCAACATGATGTCGGGCGTGCTGCTTTACGCTTTCGCCGGGGCGCTGCTGGGTGGGATCTCCAACCCGCTCGGCGCGGTGTTCGGCGGCTTCGCCATCGGCATCATCGAGAACCTCGCCGGCGCCTATATCGTCGGCTCCGAGCTGAAGCTGACCCTGGCGCTGGTGATCATCGTCGTGGTGCTGACGGTCCGGCCGGCGGGGCTGTTCGGCCGCGTCGTGGTCAGCAGAGTCTAGACGCATGCGCGCCCTGATGCTTCTGGCCAGCCTCCTGCTTGTCATCGTGGCAGCGGCGTTGGCGTTCTTCGCGAGCGACTACCGGCTGTTCCAGTTGACCATGGTCGTCGTCTATGCGGTCGCCATTTTGGGCCTCGCCTTGGTGACCGGGTTCAACGGGCAGATCTCGCTGGGCCACGGCGCGTTCTATGCCGTTGGCGCCTACGTCACGGCAATCCTCATGTCGCTGTGCAACGTGCCGTACTGGGCGACGCTGCCGGCCTCCGCGGTGGTCTGCGCGGTGATCGGCTTCCTGATCGGACTGCCGGCGCTGCGGCTCGGCGGACTATACCTGGCGCTGACCACCTTTGCCCTGGCGGTTGCTACGCCGCAACTGCTGAAATACAAGCTGTTCGAGGGCTGGACCGGCGGCGTGCAGGGCCTCACCCTCGACAAGCCCGACCCGCCTTTCGGCCTCACGGTCAATGCCGACCAGTGGCTGTACCTGTTCACTCTCGGCGTCGGCGTCGTCCTGTTCATCCTGGCGGGCAACCTGGTCCGCGGCCGCATCGGGCTCGCGATGCGCGCCATCCGCGACCACCCGCTCGCCGCCGAGGCGACCGGCATCGACGTCGCCCTGTTCAAAACCCGCACCTTCGCCGTGAGCGCGATGTTCACCGGGATTGCCGGCTCGCTCGGCGCCATCGCGGTGGGATTCGTGGCGCCGGACAGCTTCACCGTAGTGCTGTCGATCACGCTGTTCGTCGGGCTGGTGGTGGGCGGGGTCGCCTCGATCGCCGGGCCGGTGTTCGGCGGCGTATTCATCGCGTTCCTGCCCAACGTCGCAGAGGAGATCTCGAAGGCAGCGCCCGGCGCGGTGTACGGCCTCGTGCTGATCGCCTTCATGTACCTGCTGCCGTCAGGCGTCGCAGGCGGTCTGGGCCGCCTGCTGCGGCGACCGGCGTTACACAAAACATAACAAGGGAGGTTCCATGTATCGTCGCACCCTGCTCGCAGCCGCCGGCCCGCTCGCTGCCACGCTCGGCGTCATGGGCCGCATCGGGCCGGCGAGCGCCCAGGCGCCGGGCGTCACCGCCACCGAAATCAAGATCGGCCAGACCCAGGCCTACAGCGGCCCGGCCTCGGCCTATGGCGCGATCGGGCGCGGGCTCGTCGCCTACTTCAAGCGGGTCAACGACCAGGGCGGCATCGCCGGACGCAAGATCAACTTCATCTCGGTCGATGACGGCTACTTGCCGCCAAAGACGGTCGAGCAGACCCGCCGGCTGGTGGAGCAGGAGGGCGTGTCGTTCATGCTTAACGGGCTGGGCACGCCAGCGAACTCGGCGGTGCAGCGCTATTTGAACCAGAAAAAGGTGCCGCAGCTATTCGTCTCCAGCGGGGCGGAAAAATGGGCGAACCCAAAGGAGTTCCCGTGGACGATCGGCTGGCAGCCCAGCTACCGGACAGAGGCGCAGATCTATGCCAAGTACATCCTGGCGAACAAGCCGGACGGCAAGCTGGCGGTGCTTTACCAGAACGACGATTTCGGCAAGGACTACGTTGCCGGGCTGCGCGACGTGCTCGGCGACAAGTATGAGCGCATGGTGGCCAAAGTCATCAGCTACGAGGTGACCGACCCGACGATCGACAGCCAGGCCGTGACCATGCAGGGCTCGGGTGCCGACATCCTGGTGACGGCAGCGACGCCGAAGTTCGCGGCGCAGGTCATCCGCAAGATCTACGACCTCAACTGGAAGCCGCTGCATATGGTCACCAACGTGTCGGCTTCGGTCGGAGCGGTCATCACCCCGGCCGGCCCGGAGCGTGCCATCGGCCTTATCACCGCCGCCTACCTCAAGGAGGTGAGCGACCCGGACTGGAAGGACGAGCCAGGCATGAACGAGTGGCGAAAGTTCATGCAGGAATATATGGTCGATTCCGACTTAACGGACGGCAATTACCCCTTCAGCTACGCGGTTGGCGGCACCACGATGCAGATGCTGAAACAGTGCGACGGCGATTTCTCCCGCGAGAACATCCTGAAGCAGGCGACCAACCTGCACGACCTGCAGCTTCCCACCCTGTTGCCCGGCATCATCGTGAATACCAGCCCGACCAACTACCACCCAATCCGGCAATTGCAGTTGTCGCGGTGGAGCGGGACCCGATGGGAACGGTTCGGCAGCGTGATCGAGGGCGCCGGCGCCTGATGCGGCGTTACTCGGCGGCGGCGGACGCCATTGCTTGGCGCCCCATGTCTGAACGCCGGGTCAGGCGGAAGCCTTCATAGCCATTCGCTGCAACAGTGTCGCAGGTCTGCCGGTACACCCCGACCCCGCCGATATAGGGCATGAAAACGCGCGGCTTGCCCTCGATGTTGGCGCCCATGTACCAGGAGTTGGCCTGGGGATACAGCGTCTGGTAGGCCACGTCGTTGACGTGCGCCACCCAGCCATGCTCCGCCTCGACGGTCGCCTCCATGCAGGCGACTCCGTGCGACCGGAGATAGGCGAGGCAGCCAGCGATCCAGTCCACGTGCTGCTCGATCGAAACGATCATGTTGCTGAGCACCGACGGGCTGCCCGGCCCGGTGATGGTGAACAAGTTGGGAAAGCCCGCCGTCATCAGGCCGAGATAGGTGCGCGGCCCCTCCGCCCATTTCTGCGCAAGTGTCATCCCGTCCCGGCCGCGGATATCGACCTTGAGCAGCGAGCCCGTCATGGCGTCGAAGCCGGTGGCGTACACAATGCTGTCCACCGCGTACTCCGCGTCGGCCGTGCGGATGCCGCCGGGCGCGACGGCCTCGATCGGCGAGGCCCGCAGGTTCACGAGCGTCACGTTGCTGCGGTTGAACGTCTCGTAATAGCCGGTATCGACGCAGATGCGCTTGGTGCCGATGGGGTGGTTGGTCGGCAGCAGCAGCTCGGCAACCGCCGGGTCATGGACGATCGAGCGGATGCGGTCACGGACGAACTCGGCCGCGGTGTCGTTGGACTCCTTGTTCACCGCGAGGTCGGTATAGGCGCTGAGCAGGCTGATGCCGCCAGCCTGCCAACGCGCCTCGTACTCGCGCTGCCGTTCCTCCGGCGTGACCGCCAGGGCCGACATCTCGCCGAACTTATAGATGATGCCGGATTTCAGCGTGCGCGCCCGCTGCCGGCGTTCGGGGTAGCTCGACTTCCACTCGTGCTCATACTCCGGCGGCAGCGGGCCGTTGCGCGCCGGCACGCTGAAGTTCGGGGTGCGCTGGAAAACGAAGACATGCGCCGCCTGCTCGGCGATGACCGGGATCGACTGGATCGCCGAGGACCCGGTGCCGATGACGGCGACCTGCTGCCCGGTGAAGTCCACGCTCTCGTGCGGCCATTGCCCGGTGTGGTACGATTTGCCGCGGAACTCGTCGATGCCCGCGATGTCCGGCACCCGCCCCGCCGATAGGCAGCCGGTCGCCATGATGCAGAACGCCGCCGAAGCCCGGTCCCCACGGTCGGTCTCGATCTGCCAGCGGTCGGCGGTTTCGTCGAAGGCGGCGCGGGTGACCCGGGTGCCGAACTGGATGTCCCGCCGCAGGTCGAAGCGGTCCGCCACGTGGCCGGCGTAGCGCAGGATCTCCGGCTGGCCGGCGAACCGCTCGGTCCAGCGCCATTCCTGCTGCAGCGCGTCGGAAAACGAGAACGAATACTGCATGCTCTCGACATCGCAGCGCGCGCCGGGGTAGCGGTTCCAGTACCAGGTGCCGCCGACATCCGCGCCAGCCTCGAACACCCGGGCTGATAAGCCGAGGCCGCGCAGCCGGTGCAGCATATACAGCCCGGCGAACCCAGCCCCGACAATTACGGCATCAACAATCCTCGTCTCGGACATGCCAGCTCCCCAAGGTCTATGATGCCCTGCAACCCGGAGTAGCACCGGCACAGGGCTTTGAAGACTTGGGATGCGCCCTGCGCTTCTGTCAAGCGAGCCTTGGACGACAGCCGCTCTGGCCCATCAGGGCAGTTGTTGATAATCACCCGCAACACACAGCTCTTGGTGAAGCTCTTGGCCACTCGCGTCCTTGCCACGCCGCTCCGTCGCCGCCTGCTCGCCACCCTGGGTCCGGGGCTGCTGGTCATGCTCGCCGACACGGATGCCGGCAGCATCATCACCGCCGCCCAAAGCGGCGCGCAGTGGGGCTACAAGCTGCTGGCCCTGCAGATCCTGCTGATCCCCGTCCTGTTCATCGTCCAGGAGCTCACCCTGCGGCTCGGCCTGGTGACCGGGCGCGGGCACGGCGAGCTGATCCGCGACACCTTCGGGCGCGGCTGGGCCTGGCTGTCGGTCGGCACCCTCATGCTGGCCTGCATCGGCGCGATCGTCACCCAGCTCTCCGGCCTGGCCGGCATCGCCTCGCTGTTCGGCCTGCCGGTCCCGCTGATGATGGCGGGCGTCGTGGCCCTGCTGCTGGTGATGATCGGGCTCGGCAGCTACCACATGGTCGAACGGGTCGCGATCGCCCTGGGCCTGTTCGAGCTCGCCTTCGTCGCGGTGGCCTGGCGGGCGCATCCGAGCCTGCCGGAGATCGCGGCGCAGCTCAGTCAGGCGCCGCTCACCGACCCCAAGTACCTCTATCTGGTGGCCGCCAACCTGGGCGCGGTGATCATGCCGTGGATGATCTTCTATCAGCAATCCGCCGTGCTGGATAAGGGGCTGGGACCGGCCGACCTGAAAATTGCCCGCTGGGACACCGCGATCGGCGCCGTCATCACGCAGCTCATCATGGCCTCGGTGCTGGTCGCCGTCGCCGCGACCGTCGGCCAGACCCGCCCGGACACCCCGCTGCGCGACGTGCCGGAGATCGCCCATGCGCTGATCTCGTTCCTCGGCGACGACGTCGGCCGCCTGGTGTTCGCCGCCGGCATGGCAGGTGCTGCCCTGGTCGCCACCATCGTCGTCTGCCTGACCGCCGCATGGGGCGTCGGCGAGGTGGCCGGCTACAAGCGCTCGCTCGAGCACCGTCCGCTGGAGGCGCCGTGGTTCTATGGCATCTTCTCGGTTTGCCTGATTGCCGGCGGCATCCTGGTCGCCTCGGGCGTCAACCTGGTCGAGCTTTCCGTCGCGGTCGAGGTGATGAATGCCCTCCTGCTCCCGCTCGTGCTGGGCTTCCTCTATCTTTTGGCCGTGAAGACCCTGCCGCACCCGTACCGTCTCCAGGGCGCCTACAAGTGGGTCGTGGGGGCCGTCGTGGGGGTGACGGCGTGTTTTGGATTCTACGCTGGCATCGCCGGAGCGTTCGGCGGCTGACGGCGTTGCACGTGAGGACGGCAACCGGGATGGAGCAGCAGCGATGAAGGCGTGGCTTGTGGAGGGGATTACCGAGGCTGGCGACATGCGCCTGGCGGAGCGCCCGGCGCCGGAGCCGGGGCCGCAGGACTACGTGGTGCAAGTGGCGGCGGCGGGGGTGAACTTCCTCGATACCCTCATGCTGCGTGGCCGCTACCAGCGCAAGCCGGCGCTGCCCTTCGTGCCGGGCGTCGAGGTTGTCGGCACGATCACGGCAGCGGGCGCCGATGCGCCGCTCGCGGCCGGCACCCGGATCTGCGCCAGCATCGAGACCGGCGCCTTCGCCGAGCAGGCGCTGGTGCCGGCCAGCGCGGCGCGCCGGGTGCCCGACGACGTGCCGGTCGAGGCGGCGCTGGTGCTGCTCGGCGTCAACTACCCGACGGGCTACTACGCGCTGCACAACCGCGCGGGCGTGCAGGCCGGCGAGACGGTGCTGGTGCACGCGGCGGCCGGCGGGGTGGGCAGCGCCGCCGTGCAGCTCGCCAAGGCTGCCGGCTGCCGGGTGATCGCGACGGCGGGAACGGCGGAGAAGCGCGAGCTGTGCCGCAGGCTCGGCGCCGACGAGGTGATCGATTACACTTCGCCGGACTGGGTGGACCGGCTGCGGGCGGCGACGGGCGGGGCCGGCGCCGACGTGATCTACGACCCCGTCGGCGGCGGGATCGGCGTGCAGAGCATGCGCTGCCTCGCCTGGCGCGGGCGCTATCTGGTGATCGGCTTCGCTGCCGGCGCCATCCCGGAGCTGCCGGCCAACCGCCTTCTGCTCAAGGACGCCTCGGCGATGGGCGTGTTCTGGGGCGAGGTCTGCAAGCGCGACCCCGCCGCGGCGGCGCAGGTGGCCGATGCGGTGCTGGAGCTATACCGCTCGGGCCTGTTGTCGCCGCTGATCGGCGGACGCTTCCCGCTGCAGGACGCGCGCGAGGCGCTGGACCGGCTCGGACGCCGCGAAACCGTCGGCAAGATACTGCTTTGCCCGGTCGTTTGAGGCATCGATGAGTGCCGCAGCGATATCGACCCGGCGGATCGAGGCGAACGGCCAGGTCTTTGCAATCGACGAGGCCGGCGCGGGCGACGCGGTTGCGCTCTGCCTGCATGGCTTTCCGGAATGCCGGTTCTCCTGGCGGTTCCAGCTTCCGGCGCTGGCCGCAGCCGGATGGCGGGCGGTCGCCCCGGACCTGCGCGGCTACGGCGACAGCAGCCGGCCTTTGGAACGCGCGGCCTACCGCATGGAGCATTTGGTGGCGGATGCGGCAGGGCTGTTCGACGCCTGCGGCGCGCGGCGGCGCCTATTGGTGGCACATGATTGGGGCGCGCTGATCGCCTGGAGCTTCGCCATGCAGCGGACCCGGCCGCTCGACGGCCTGGTGATCATGAACGTGCCGCATCCGGCGGTATTCCGCCACATCCTGCGTCACTCATGGGCGCAGCGCCGGCGGTCCTGGTATGTGGCGTTCTTCCAGCTTCCCCGGCTTCCCGAGGCATTGCTCACCGCCGGGCACGCCCACGCGGTCGCCAGGGCCTTTAGCGGCATGGCCGTCAACAAATCGGCATTCCCGCCCGAGGTGCTGGAGCACTACCGGCGGAATGCGATGGTGCCCGGCGCGATGACCGCGATGCTCAACTACTACCGGGCCAACTTCACTGCGCTTTCCGATGACCGAACGCCCACGCCGCTGATCGAGACGCCGACACTGATGATTTGGGGCGAGGAGGACACGGCGCTCGGGCTGGAGCTGACCGAGGGTTACGGACCGTATGTGGCCGACTTCACGCTCGAACGCCTGCCCGGCGTCTCGCATTGGGTGCAGCAGGAGGCGCCCGCGGCGGTCAACGCGCGCCTGCTTGCATGGCTCGAACGAAAAAGCCTCTCCGGTGCGGGCCGGTAGCGGCAAGCACGCCCTATGCTGGCAAGGGTGCCGGATCACCCTCGTTCATGCCGGTGGCGGCCTGGAGCAGGCCCTGCCCGGTCGGGCATAGATCCAGCAGCGGGCAACGCACGCAGGCCGGTTTGCGGTAGAAGCAGCAGCGCTGGCCGTGCAGCATAAGCACCTCGTGGTTGTCGTACACCTGCTGCGCGTCCCAGTCGGGCGGCAACTGCGCGGCGAGCACGCGGTGCGACGGGCCGACGGCCAGGCCCGATGCAATCAGCCCGGTGCGGGCGGCGACGCGGTGATGATGGCTGTCCACCGGCAGCGCCGGGCGGCGCAGCGTGCTGAAGCTGAGCACGGCTGCGCTGGTCTTCGGGCCGACGCCGGGCAGCCGCTCCAGCCAGGCGCGCGCGTCCTCGACCGACAGCTCCGTCAGGAAATCGAGCGACAGCGCGCCGCGCTCGGCCTCGATCGCACGCAGGATCGCCTGGATGCGCGGCGCCTTCTGCTCCGGCCAGGTGACGCGGGAGATCGCTGCCTCGACGTCCGTCGTGGGCGCCGCAACCACGGCGGCCCAATCGGGGAAGCGCTCGCGCAACGTCTTGAAGGCCGCCCCGCTGTCTGCGTTGCGGGTGCGGTGGGAGAGCAGGGAGCTGACCAGCTCGCTCAACGGATCGAGCGAGTGGAAATAGGCAATCGGGCATCCGTAGGCGCCGCATAGCCGGTGGTGAATCTCCAGCGCCTTCTCGTGCAAGTCCATCGCGCGGCAACGCCTGGCGAACTGGCCGGTTGCTCCCTGCCGCAAACGGTGAGCGTTGCCCTGATTGAGCAATGCCAGGGGTCACGGCGTCAGGTGCCCGTATCGGCCGACAGCGCGATGTCCTTCTGGGCATCGAGGGTGGCGAGCCGGTCCACCAGGGCCTTTCGGATCGAGGCGTAGGCGGTGCTGCCCAGGGTGAGCCGCCGGGGCGCTGGACTGCGGTCAACGGTGTCGATCATCGCTTGCGCCATCTTAATGGGATCGCCGCGCAACTGCATCGCACCGGTCGCGACGGCACGGCGCATTTCGCCGGCCGGCGTGTTCTCATAGACGGCCATCGGCGGTGGACTGACAAGCCCGGCGCCAAAGCCGGTTTGGGTGGGGCCGGGTTCGATGATGGTGAACTCGATGTTGAACGGCGCGACTTCCTGTGCGACGGCCTCGACGAAGCCTTCAATCCCCCATTTCGTCGCGTGATACAGGCTGAAATTCGGATAGGCGATCTGACCGCCTTCAGACGACACCTGCAGGATCCGGCCGCCGCCTTGTGCCCGCAGGCGCGGCAGGGCGGCGCGGATGACCTGGATCGAGCCGATGAGGTTGGTGTCGATCGCATGCCGGATCTGGTCGTCACTGGCCTCCTCGGCCGCACCGAACAAGGCATAGCCTGCGTTGTTCACGACGACTTCGATCCGACCCATGTCATCGAATGCCCGGTCAACCACCTGGCGTACGGCTGCCGTGTCGGTGACGTCCAGCGCGGCCACCCAGAGGCGGTCGCCATGCTGCGCCTTCAGGTCGTCGAGGGCGCCTGCCTTGCGCAGCGTCGCCGCCACGCGGTCGCCGCGCGCCAGCAGGTTTTCGGTCAGCGCCCGGCCGAAGCCGGAGGAGGTGCCAGTGATGAGCCAGGTCTTGGACATTGCGGGGAGCCTTTCAACAGGGCGCGTCGTTGCGGCGCGGCTTCTAAATAAATTGGGCCAGCCCGTTCCTGAGACTATACGATGGATGCGGCATGGCTTCGTGAAGGATACCCATGAATGGCCAAGCCCACGCTCGGCGACCTGACCGCCTTCGTCGCCATCGTCGCGCACCGCAGCTTCCGCAAGGCCGCTGACGAGCTGGGGTTGCAGCCCTCCACGCTCAGCCACATGATGCGCACCCTGGAAGCGGGCATGGGCGTGCGCCTGCTGCACCGGACGACGCGCAGCGTATCGGCGACCGAGGCCGGGGAGCGTCTCGCCGTGCGCCTGCGGCCCTTGCTGCTGGATCTCGGTTTGGCGCTGGACGAGGTCGAAGCCTTTCGCAGCCTTCCGAGCGGAACCATTCGGATCAACGCCAGCGAGATCGCGGCCCGGCTGCTGCTGCAGTCAGTCGTCCCGACCTTCCTGGCACGTTATCCGGAGATGTCCCTTGACCTCGTGACAGAGGGCAAGCTGATCGACGTCGTGGCTGAAAGCTTTGATGCCGGGGTCAGGCTGGGCGAAGCCGTGCCCCAGGACATGATCGCTGTGCGCTTTGGCGGCGAGGCGCGCTTCGTCGCCGTTGCCTCCCCAACCTATCTCGCCGGCCGCGGACCGCCGCGAACGCCGGACGACCTGAAAGGCCACGCATGCATCCGTTTTCGTCTGCGGAGCGGCAAGCTGTTTCGCTGGGAGTTCGGGAAGCATGGCCAGGAGCTGGCCATCGACGTTCCTGGTGCGCTGACCCTCGATCATGTGGAGCTGATGGCTGAGGCAGCGGCGGACGGGCTGGGCATCGCCTATGTGCCGGAACGGTCAGCCCGTCCCTACATTGAGCGCGGAACGCTTGTCACCGTGATGGAAGACTGGTGTCCTTGGATTCCTGGCCTGTTCCTTTACTATTCCAGCCATCGCTATGTGCGACCTGGACTGAGAGCGTTTATCGACGTGTTGAAGGAGGTCCCATGAGCGACCAGCTTGCCGACAGCGCGGAGCGCCTGTTCGCTGCCAACACCGGCAAGGCGGTGATTCGCGCCGCCGAGGACGGCACATTTCCGCAGGCTTTGTGGGACGCCGTGACGCAGGCCGGGTTCACCGCAGCCCTATGGCCGGAGCACGTCGGCGGCTACGGCGCCACGGTGGCGGAGGCGATGGCGCTGCTGCGGATCGCCGCCGCCCATGCCGCGCCGATCCCGCTTGCCGAGACCATGCTCGCCGGCTGGCTGCTCGCCCAGGCCGGCCTGCCGGTGCCGGAGGGGGTGCTGACCCTGGCGCCGGTGCGCATCCGCAATGCTCTGTCGCTGCGCCGGGCAGAGGGCGGCTGGCATCTGACAGGAATTGCGGGCCGCATTCCCTGGGCGCGTGACGCGGCGGCGGTCGCGGTAATGGCGGAGGGACCGGACGGCCCTATGGTCGCGTTGCTGCGCCCGGACGGCTTCACCTTGGGCCACGACCGCAACCTGGCCGGCGAGCCGCGGGACGCCATCACGGTTGACGCAACGCTGGCCGTGGATGCGGTGGCGCCGGCACCGTTCGGTCTCGCGCAACTGCGTGCAGCGGGTGCCGCGGTGCGCACGGTGCAGATCGCCGGCGCGCTGTCCAGCGCGTTGTCGCTCAGCGTGCAGTATGCGCAGACCCGGGTGCAGTTCGGCCGGCCGATCGGCAAGTTCCAGGCGATCCAGCAGAACCTGGCGATCTTGGCCGGGCAGGCCGCCGCCGCGGTCGCCGCCGCCGACATGGCCGCGGACGCGCTGGCGAACGGGCTCGATCCGCTGCTGGTCGGCGCCGCCAAGGCCCGCGCCGGGGAGGCCGCGAGCATCGCCGCCGGGCTGGCGCATCAGTCGCACGGCGCGATCGGCTTCACCCAGGAGTACGAGCTGCACTTCGCCACGCGCCGCCTGTGGTCGTGGCGCGACGAGTTCGGCAACGAGGCGGAGTGGAACGGCGTCGTCGGCCGCGCCGTGCTGGCCGCCGGGCCGGACGGGCTGTGGCCCGCGCTGACCGCCGCCTGACCCGGCAAACAGGAGCATGGCCGCGATGCAGGCACTCAACTTCGCGACGCCGCCGCCCTTCGATGCCGGGGCAGAGGCGCTGCGCCACGACGTGCGGGAGTTTCTTGCTGTCGAATTGGACGGCCGCACGCCGCACCAGCGCGCCGAGTCCTGGAGCGGCAACGACCCGGCGTTCAGCCGCAAGATGGGCGAGCGCGGCTGGATCGGCATGGCTTGGCCGAAGCGCTATGGCGGCCACGAGCGCACCGCCCTCGAACGCTACGTGGTATTGGAAGAAATGCTCGCTGCCGGAGCGCCGGTGGGCCATCACTGGGTCGCCGACCGCCAGAGCGGCCCCAATATCTTGCGTAACGGCACCGAGGCGCAGCGCGAGCAGATCCTGCCGCGGATCGCCGCTGGCGAGTGCTCGTTCTGCATCGGCATGAGCGAGCCTGACAGTGGCTCCGACCTCGCCGCCGTGCGCACCCGGGCGCAGCGCGTGCAGGGCGGCTGGCTGGTCAACGGCACCAAGGTGTGGACCTCGGGCGCGCACCGGGCCGACTACATGATCCTGTTCTGCCGCACCGGCGCCAAGTCGGACGACCGTCATGCGGGCGCCAGCCAGTTCCTGGTCGATATGAACCGGGCGCGCGGCGGCGGCATGACGGTGCGGCCGATCATCGACATGCGCGGCGCGCACCACTTCAACGAGGTCGCGATCGAGGACCTGCTGCTGCCGGAGGACGCTCTGCTGGGGCAGGAAGGCGATGGCTGGAGCCAAGGTGACGGCCGAGCTTGCCTTCGAGCGCAGCGGCCCCGACCGCTTCCTGTCCGCCTTCACCCTGCTGGTGGAGACCGTGCGCGCCCTCGGCCCCGCGGCGCCAGAGCGGGCGGCGGTGGCGATCGGGCGGCTCACCTCGCACATTTTGGCGCTCCGCCGCCTATCGCGCTCGGTCGCCGGCATGCTGCAGGCGGGCGAGGACCCGGCGCTGCAGGCGGCGCTGGTCAAGGACCTCGGCAACGTGCTGGAGCAGGAGACCGTGGAGGTCGTGCGCCTGCTGGTCGATGTAGAGCCGTCGGAGGAGGACGGCAGCCCGCCATTGGTTGCGGTGCTCGCCCATCTGGTGATGACGGCGCCGTCCTTCTCGCTGCGTGGCGGCACGCGCGAGATTTTGCGCGGCATCATTGCCCGGGGGCTTGGCCTGCGATGAGCCATCCGGTGCGCCTCGACGCGGAGCTGAACCACCGGCACCGGGCCATCACCCGCCGCGCGGCTCCGCGGCGGGCCGCGCCGATGCGGCATAACGGGACACGTCCATGAGCACGGTGCGGCTTACCATCGCGCAGGCGCTGGTGCTCGCGCTCTGCCAGGACGTGCAGGCGGAGGCATTCGACTACCCGGAGAGCCTGTTCGAGCCGTGCCTGTGGACACCGCGCCGCGCCCGCCCGGATGCGGATGAGCTGCGCG
>JAABUS010003700.1_pt1 | contig 24040 bp, 7 predicted proteins | sample 5560161 | NCBI WGS metagenome assembly JAABUS01 (sample SAMN10711885, study PRJNA513376) | rock metagenome | isolation source: Antarctica rocks | place: Antarctica: Victoria Land, Trio Nunatak nord | collected 2016-01-04
AAACTTTTTATTATTAATTTGTTCTAATTTATACTTAATATATATTTAATATATACAATAGAAAACAATCTAATCTTTGTTTTTTTTAATTATAAATATAACAATAGTTTTTACAACAACTATATTAGCTAAGCATAAAATTAATATAATTTTAATATAAATAAAAAAATAGTTATATTAACTTTTATTATTAACAAAGATAAATTTATTTAAAAAAGAATTAATTATATATAAATTTAATATAGATATATTATAAATATAATATAAAATTGCAAACAATTTTTTTTTTTGCTATTAAAATATTAATTAGAACGCAAGTATTTGTTAAATATAAAATTAGTATAATTTTAGTATAATAAATTAGCAAACAAAACTTGTTCTTATTCGAATTAAAAAAAATTGCTAGGCAAAAGATAATAGACAAGGCAAGCAATTAGATAAGATAAAAAGATACACAAGTAAACAAGACAAACATCTATAGTAATTGTAAAGTAATTGTCTAAGAACTAAGCTAACAATCGAGTTATACTTGATTGTTCGAAAGCAAATGTTATCGACAAACGTCAAACGTTCTCTTGCTATTTAACAAGAGCATTAGACACAAATCTTGTAACATATATTCTTCTTAAAAGAAAAAGCATTGATACTTTTGTTATGTTGCACTTTTCACGTTATTTGATCTCTAAACTTAATTATTATTTTGTCAAGACTTTAACAATCTAATTAATAAAAATAAATTCGTCGTTCTTGTTCGTCTAAATAAAACATATAGCTTTTCCCAAATATATATTTCCTACTTGGGACGAGCTTATTTTGGATAGGAATTTCTATCTAGAGTAAGCTTTGTTTATGCTTAGTCTATACTTAACATAGAGCGTATTAAATAAAACAAAAATTATAAGTTTAAAAAAACGTCTTTATTGCAAGTTGTATATATCAAATATATACTAAATTTATAATCTCGTTATTCTAGAGTTTATCTTAAGTAAAAAATTTATACTTGAGATAAGTTTTATTTATGTAGAGTTTATGCTTTACGTAAATCGTATTAAATTAAACAAAAAAATTTAAAATTTAAAAACAAATTAAAAGAAAATATATACATTTAATATATATTAAATATATATATTGATTATCTTAATACATCGAGTAATTATAATTTTGTTCAATTTTTAAAACTTAAAATAAGCTAGATATATACTTAACATAATTTATAACTATTAAAAAAAAAACTATTATTTTAATTTTAAGTGCGCAATTTCGACGCGCTTATATAAGATGCGATTCAAACATAGATTTAGTATTGCTATAATATATATTAAAAATAAATAATATTGCGCAAGTTGCGCATTAAGTTTTTAGTATATTTTGTAAAATTAAAATACAATTGTCGCGTCTTTTATCTTTATTTTTTCTAATTATTTGCATTATTGTAATATATGCTTTTGATTTTATTAATAAATTTATAGCATAAATTTAATATATTTTTTAATTTTATTGCTTTTATTATTTTAATATATACTTAGCATAAATATTGTCGCAATTTAGTTTGTTAACATTAGAATATATTACAACAATTTTAGTATAACAAACGCACAAAACTTGTTTTCTTTAAAATATTATTATAATAAGCATAGTATATACAACGCTTTTGTCTAGTATATATTAATTATATACTTAAGAATTTTTCTTTAATTTAAATTTCGATTTTATAATTAAATATAAACGTCTAATTATAATATAATTCTATATTTAGCGCATATAAAATTTAACTAAATAAATAACAAATTTAGTAAAAAGATATTTTTTGTTGCAATTTAATTTATACTAAGCATTAACAATATCTACTATTAAATTTTCGAAAAATAATAGATAATTTATACATAGTTTTAAATTAAATTTAGTATATATTAAATATTATTAATTGCGTTAAATTCTAGAACTTAAATTGTTTTCTTTAATATAAATATATAAATTGCATAAATTTAATTGCGATTTTATATATATTAAGTATTAGCAAGTATAATTATATAATAATGTTAATTAATTAAATGTATAAAATAACTTTTATCGCTCTTAATTGCTAATTATTTGTATATATAGTTGTAGTTTTATTTATATTTAGTATATATTAAGTTAAAATTAAAATTAAGTTACGTTATTATTAAAAAACATATTATATTAAAGCAAATAAATAAATACTTTAATTAATTATATATAACGCATACGCTAAGTATATATAGTTGCAAATCTAGACACAAACAATATTTTTTTAAATATACGTTATTTTAAGAAGAAATATATATTTTTTTTATACTTAATATATATTTAGTTTATGCTAATTTAATATTATAAAACTTTAAGTTAAATTTAAAGAATAACAAAATACAAACTACTTTACAAAGTCGAAATATAACTTTTATATATTTTGTTTAAATTAAGTTTATATTTTGTATGAATACAAATATATAATTAATATAATTATTTATTAATATACAAACAATATAAAGTATATTGCGTAAACTAAATTAATATTAAGCATATATTAAACTTATATAAAATAGTTGTTATAATTAAGAATTTGCAATTGTTTTTAATATATATTTTTATTGCCAAATAAGCTTATTTTATACTTAAATAATATCTTTATATATTGTTGTATTAAAAAAGATATTTTAGAATTTTTATTTAATATATGTTAAGTCGATATTTGATGTTTGTCTTTTCTAAATAATGTTTTTGCATATTTTTGTATTAAAAAAAACGTTTTAGAATTTTTATTTAATATATGTCAAGTTAATATTTAACGTTAATTTTTTATTAAATAAATAATTTTTAAATTGCGACTTTAAAATATATAAAAAATCTTGCTATTAAATTTATGTTTAAAATTAAATTTATTAAGAAAGAATATTATATAAGAATTTTTTAAATTAAAAGAAAAATATAAATATTGTCAACAATACTTTTTAGCTCTTCGATCTTTTTTATTTATAATTTGATTAATTATTAAATTAAATTAAATTAAATATAAATTAATTGTATATATTTTTTTTAATTAATTAAGCAACAATACAATTAAATTTATTGCAATTGCGTCAAGTAAATAAAATATTTTTTTCTATTTCGAAATTGTTCTTTTTAAATATCTTAATAGTATATTTTCTTATTTTAACATATAATTAATATATATATAGCTTAAAACAAATATAAATTTTATCTAAATATAGAAGCAAATAATAATAACTTTTGTTTCGCAAATTTATTATCTTAAAAATAATTGCTTTTTTTTATATTAAAATAATTGCAAATTAGTATTTATTAATATAAAGAAATCTTTAATTTCTCTTTATATAGTTTGACAAAAATTTATTTTATCTTTTAATATTTAATTTATATCTTAAGTTTAAAATATAATATGTTTATACTATTTATATATTGTAGTAATTTGTTAATAGTTTTAATCTTTTAAAATTAATTAATAAAATAAGTTGTTAAATAATCAAAATAACGTTTTTGAAAATTATATTTAAAATATGTTTAATAAAAGACTAATATATATTTAAAATATTCGAATTACTTTTAAGAATTATTAAGATTATAAAAATATTTTTTAAATTTTAGATAAAATATCAATAATATTTGTATAATTTTAGTATATATTAAATATATTTCGAACTTATTTTTTATTTATATTTATTATAAAAGTTCGCAATTCTTTGTTTTTATAATTAATATAAAAAATTTAAAAAATTTAACAAACAATTTCTTTTAATGCTTTAAATATTTTAATAAATATTGTATAATAATTGTTAATAATTTTTATATTAATTTACGCGTAGTAGTAGACATTAATTTCTATTATAATTTAAGCGTATACTTAATATATATTGTGCATATATTAAATTTACAATAATAATTCTTGTTTTAATTTAAAATATTATATAAATTTGTTTTGTCTTAAATTTGTTTAAATACAAAATTTATTTTAAAATATAATTAATTTATAAAAATTTTAGTCTAAGTATAAGTATAATATACAACAATATATTGTTAAGAATTTTCGTTAAAATAAATAATACTTTTAATTTATTGCTTTTTTAAAAAATACAATTAATTAAAAACAAATTCTTGTTTAACTTTTATAAATTATAAGTTAAATTTATACAATATTTAAACTAAATATAAACTAATCTTTTAAAATTGTTTTAATAAAAAATTTCTTAAATTTTTGCTTTTAAATTAATATTGTTATACAATTTTTTATATTAAGATTATTATATATATAACGTAAAGCAATTTTGTTATATTTTATATATTAATTAAATATAATAAAAGAAATAATAAAGCGTTTTGCAAAATATTTAGTATAAACAATATATATATTAAATGTAAGCTTAGCTTATATATTGTCAAAAATAATAAATTTTGTTATTTAATTGTTGCAATTATATTGTCGACAATTTCTCGAAATATTTTAATAAAATGTAATAAATAATAAATATAATTTTCGCATATAATTAATATAAAGAATAAAAATTGTTTTTAATTAATAAAAATAAAAATATTTAATTGCATATTATATATATTAGTTTTAATTTTATTATTTCTTTTAAAATAATTAAATTTTATATATATTTAATATATATTAAATTTATACTAAAATAAAATTAATTACAAATAAGATTTTTAAAAGCTAAATATTTAATAAAAATGCAATTTTTTGTGCGTTATTATAATTTATAGTTTATCAAAACGCAAAAATAATTAATATTAATATATATTAAGTTTATATTAATAATTCGATTTGTATATTATAATTTTGTATTAAAAAATAAAAAGTATTAAATTTAATAAATTTATAAAATTAGTTTACGAACAATATAAATAAAATAAAAGTTTATTTTATAAATCTTTTATATAGTAGATTTTTAATTCTTGTATATGCGAGTTATAGATTCGAAATATATATAATATATATAATAATTTTGTTATTTTTTAAGAAATTTATAATATTAAATCTTTGTGCAATACTTTAATTGCGCGTTAACATTTATTATATACGTTAATTAAATAAAGTATTGTTAAAAATTATTAATGTTTTTAAGCTTAACTTTATTATATATTAAATATATATATAATATATTTAAATGCGCGTATTCGCAATATTTAATTTTAAAATATTTAAAACTTTAACGTTAAATTTTGTTTTTTTTGTTTTTTTTTTAGTTTTTAAAAATAAAAAAGTAATCTAAGTAATTTTGAAATTAATTGTAACAACAAAAAATTAAATCTAATTTTAATATAAGTCAAAATTATATTTTATTTAAGTTAAATATATATTAAATATATATTTGTTAATTAACGCTTTAATAGAAATATTAATTAATATTTTAATTAATATTATACTTTTTTTGTATACAAAATAAAGAATTTTCTTTAAATGCGTATATAAATATGTTAAAATATTGTAATAATTTTGCACTTTTAATATAATTATTTGATTGCGTTTTTTAAAGATAATTGCAATTTTATTAACGTTAATAAAGCTCTATATATAATAAATATTAATTTAATATATAATAGATATAAAGCATAAAAAAGAATCTATTTTTTTAAGTTTTATAAACAATAATTTGTTAAAACTATTAAAATTTTGATTATTTAATACATTTTAATTTTTTTAATTGTTTATAAAAGTATTTTTGTTAATATTTTAATTATTTAATGTTGCATTCAACTTAATAATGTTAATATTATTAAGTTTCGAAATTTGCTTATATGTTTAACAAATGTCTAATATATAATAAGTATAAAATAAATCTTAATTTTATTTATTTATTGCGAAATTGTTTGTTAATTTTGATTTGCAAAATTTTTAAACATAAAAGAATTTTTTTTGCTAAAAGATATAAAGACTTTAAAGACGAAAAAATTAATAACATTATTAAAAGATATATTGTTATTAAAATTTAAATTAAATATAAACTAAGTTTAAATATAATATATATACAAAACAAATAATTAAATTGCGTAAATATAAAACTATATTAAGTTTATACTACGCTTAAAAGTAATTTATACTATAACAAAATATAATTTTGCAATACGTAAATCTTGTTTTTGAACTTAATTAATTGCGCGTTATAGATTTTATACAATTTTAAAAATGTTATAGATATAAAGAATTAAATTTATGTTTAATATATATTAGAAAAAAGCAAAATTTTAAAAGTTAATTTTTAGTTAATATTCAATAAAAAGATTTATATTTTATATAAACTATATATATATTAAGCTTGTATCTCGATCGCAAACAAAAATCGCAATTAATTTTTATAATTCGAAATAATTATATTAAGTATAAGTTGAGCATCGAGAGAATTTATTTCAAGTAAAAATTCTTACTTAGAATAAGCTTGTCCCAAGTGCAATTTCTGCACTTGGGATAAGTTGCAACTCGATCTAAATATTATGCTTTTAAATAATCTTAATTTAATTCTTCTTAATATTTAATTTGTCGTAGAACTTCTTATTGTACTAGCGATAAACGTCTTTTTCTATATTTAAGTACGTCTTGTCTATATTAGTTGTTGCAAAGTCGTTCTAAAAATTATTTTTAAATAATTCGACAATCTTAACAATCTAAATTGACTTGCTTGTTAGCGAGTTCGACAACATTTTTAAGAAGTATATAAATATCGATTTGAACAATAAAGTAGAAAATAGCATTATAATTATCTTGTATAACTTAAAAATACGTTGTTGTTTTATTTAAACTATTTGTTATTTTATTTAGCAAATATTTAATAGCTATCGCAAAGCAAGTTGTCTAACAATTAGTAATAAAGATATTTATAAATTTAATAACATTTGCAAGTTTAATAGCTTTATTTTTACAAATTAATTTCTCTTTTAAAATTAACGTTTAACAAACAATTTTTGTCTCGATTTCTAACTTTTTCGCGTAGCACTTTAACAATTTTAAATCTTAAAAAACAAAAAATAAAACAAAATTAAAAAAGATATTTTTCTTAATTAAAATCGAAATTAATTTGTCTATTTTTATAATTAAAGTTAAACGTTTGCAAGACAATATTATTGTTTCGAACAAAATATAATTAATATTTGTTTTTTGCGTTTTTTATACTTTTAATAAAGTTGCGCTTTCGCGTTTGATTGCTTAACAAGTTTCGATTAATATACTCTTTTTGTTAAAGTTGTTTGTCTGAAGATCTTTCTTATAATACAAATTCGAAAATTAATTGTTTTTTATAACAAAATTTAAAATAAACTTGTAAACTTTGTAATTTGTAAAAATTTAATCTTTTTTTAAAAGCAACAACTTGTTAAAGCGTACTAGTATTTCGTAAAATATAATACTATATACAAGATTATTTATTTTAGTTGTTTTGTATTTTTTTTGCGAATTAACAATTTAAGTAAACTAAATATTAATATTGTTTTGCAAGATATATTTTTTCTTAAAAATATTAACAATACTTATAGATACAAAGACAAATTTTAAAGATATATATAATATATAAATATTATTGTTTTTGTTAAAAGTTGCAAATTATAGAAAGAAATAATTGTATATTATAATATTAACGCAAACAATATAATTTATATTGTAATTAATAAAATACGTATAACTTAACAAGTAGCTAAGATAATTATTAACATTTATCTCTTTGTTAAATTAAAATAAAGCAACATCTATTTTAATTGCTTTTGCGCTTAAAATCTTCTTGTCAAAAATTAAATAAGCAAAAGATATATTATTGTCTTTGCAAAGCATAACTATAATAAAATAGCTATTAAGTATAAATATTTTACAAATAAGTTGTTCGACGTCTATTATAGTATATTTTTTAAAAAAATCGCATTTAATTTTAATATCTTTTAGACTCAATTTGTTGTTTCTTAATTTAATTTAATTATTATTATTTTGTTAATTTAAAGTGTTCGCGAAATTGTTTTTAATTACTTAGTTAACAACTTTGCGTTTGCAAACTTTTGCAATATTTTAATTAAAATAAGAGTTCTTGTGTTTTTTGTCGAAAACTATATTGATTGTCTACTAAACAATAACAATAAACAAACGATCTTACAATACAATAGCAATAATAAAGATATTACTATTAATAATATAAAGATAATAGCTAAAAATAGTAGACAAGAATGCGTATTAACAAAATTAAAAATAATAAACTTTAATAATATTGTTAACATTAATATTAATTATATTAATGCTCTAGTAAATTGCGTTTTATAATTAGAACTTGTAAAACATATGCTATAAATAAACAATAAATTATAATCGTTTAACGTTATGTCTAAGCGAGTAGTTTATTGTTATTAATTCTTAAATATTAACAACAACAATATTAAGATAATATTCGAACGTTATTATCTTTTTTTCTATTTGTAACAATCTTAATCTTAAATAATTTATTTCTTTTCTTAGATATAAACGGGTTTTCTATTGTTTTAGACAATCGATTGTGCTTCTTTAACAATAATATAGAAACAACAATATCTATTAAAGATGTCGAAACAATTACTTTAGATATTGTAATAATTGTTTTAGAGCATTTTATAATAAAAGAAATAAATATTTTATAGTTTGTCTTGTAGTTATTAACAAAATTTGCAAAATTGTTTAGCAAATTCTCGCTATATTATTGATTTTACTTAATATTGTAGCTTTTTTATTGAACAAAATACTTTAAAATAAAATAATTTCGCTTATATTAACAAATGCGATATTCGATAAAAGTTTTAATCTTGTAAAAATACTATTTAACATTCAACTTAATAACAATTTTTAAACAATTTAACTTTAAACAATTATACAAGTTTTTATTACTTAATACTAACTTAAAATAAACAATAAATATAATTAAATAAATTTTTTAATTTGTTAAAAAATTTAATTTGTATATTAGATTGTCTTTTTATTTAAGAATCTTAAAAGATTTAATATATTAAATAGACAACTTGAACAATTTAACAAATAACAAAAAGTAACTTTTGTAAAAACAAAAATATACTATATTATTTACAAGAAACTTAATAGATTTATAATATTTATTGTATATTGTTTTAACTATTATATTAATCTATGCAATTGTCGCTTCTATCTTAAAGACATTAATAGTTTTATTTTACAATTAATTTATTTAAATGTTGTTAAATTTAAGAAGAAACAAGAGATTACGCATCTTAAAGTTTATAATTATTTTATTTAATAATAGTTTAATAGATATACTAAATAAATTATTAAAACAAATGCGAAATACAAATAAAAAAATATCTAATTTAAATTAGAATTGTTAATTACTATATATTGCAAGACTATCTTAACTATTTAATTTATTTATTTACTTTGTTTGTTTATTTGTAAATAGTATATTATTAAAATTAGAAACTAAATTTTTAACTTCTAAAATGTAATTGTTTAAAATTTAAATATAAACTTGCAATCTCTATTATATACAAACGCTCTTAAGATTTTCTAATTAACAAAATTATTAAAAAAAATTGTTTAATTCGTTGCAATATAAATTGTTTTGTCAATTAAAATAGTTACTTTCTTAAAAAATTTGCAAATTGTTATTAAAATAATATTAAAATTCTAATATAACAAAAGTCTTAAAACAAAATCGATATATATTGTATAAAAAGATACAAAAGAATTTAAAATTAAATTAAGACTTTTATATAATTGATGTTGTTTAATTTAATAAAGATTGTATTTTTAACAATAAGCAATATATTAATACAATTAAGAAACAAACTTACAAAAATAAAAATTAATTATTATTATTTTATAAGTGCGAATAAAGTTAATATAACTATTTATATTATATATCTAATAAAAGATTTTTGTCTTAAATTTTTTAAACAAATATAGTTTTTTGCAATTTGCATAGTCTATAAAGTAAAATAAATTGTTTTTTTTTAAAAAATTAAATGCTAGAAGATATAAATAATCTTCGAATTTTTGTTAGAATTTTTGTTTATTTAATAGATTTAATATATATTTTAAGAAGTTTTTTCTTAAAGATTTTACTTATTTGAACAAGATTTAAATAAAATAAAACTATTTTATTAATTGTATTTTAATTAATTAAATTTATCTTTTTTTTAGAAGTTTAACGCATTAATTTAGTTACAACTTATACATTTATTGCAAAGCTGTTTATTTTATCTAAAATTAATAATTTGTTCTTATTATATTTATTTTTAAGTGCGAAAAGTCTAAACAATGTATTCGAAATTATATATAATCTTTTTGTATAATGACGTACGTCGAGTAATTGTAAAAGATATTAGAAAATACGCACAAAACAAAGATTAAGTTTGTCAATTAATAAAAAGAACAATATAGTTTGTCTAACAATACTTGTTGTAGTCAAGTAATCAATATAGACTATAATAAATCTCTTGATTGTTTCTATTAAATATTTAGTCTTTCGTATTGTTTATACAAGACAAATTACTTTTATCTTAATTAATCAATAATTTATTTTGGCGAAACTTAGAGTTTTAAACAAAAACAAAATATATTAAATATTATCTTATTTAAAGTTGTTATTAATTAAATTGTCTTTAATATAATATATTTCGACATTAAATTCGCGTTTTTTAAAAACGTTTAAATCTATATATAAACAACAATTGTTGTCGAAATAAATTAAAAAGTTCGAAGCTATTAAAAATTGCTATAATTAATAGAAAAATTAAAGAAAAATAGAAAAATATTTAATACATGTATTTCTTAAATACGTCTTTTGTTTCTATTTATTAACAATAGAAAACTTTTTTAAAAAACAAGTCTTTTTTTGTTATAAAACGTCGATTTGTTAAACGTATTAAACAATTTTATTTCTTTAATAATTAACAAGATCAAAATAGATCTTAAGTGTCTTTAATTTTTTAAAAAATTTAATTGTTTTAATAGCGACAATACACTTCTTAGTAATAAATAAATCAAAGACGTTTACTTTTTGCTCTAGCAATATAATACTAAAATAATTAAAATAGATTTTTTCAAAACTAAGTGTAACATTTAGCAAAACTAATTTGTTAAATAATTAAATAAAATAAACTAAATGTGTGTCGAACAATTGCGAGAAAACAACAATATTGTTAATATAAACTCGACAAAACTCTTTAAATTGACAAAGTTCTTTATTTATTATTTGTTAAACATAGATAAACAAATTTTTGAATTTTATAATAACAACATTAAGTTGTTTTTTGTCTTAATAAATAATAAAAAAGAATTTATATTTATCTTTTAATATAACTAAGAATTGCAAGAAGCAAATTAATTTATTTATTAAATTTATGTACTTATAATTACGAATTTAAATTATAATATTAATTTAAACAAGTATTAAATATTTATTTGTAGTAATTAATTTATTTAGTTTGCGAATATTAATTATTATTTAATGCTTTCAAGTTTTATTTAGCAAGATTTGCTAAACTATAAAGACAAAAAATTCGAACAACAAAAACTTAATTAATTATATTATTTTATTTTAAATATATAGTTTGTTAAATTTTTTATTAATTATTTTGCAATCGCGTTTTTTTAAAAAATAAATCTTGTATTTTATTTTTAATATTAACGTAAAATTTTAGTTGCTATTTAATAAAATTGACAATTAATTTTTCTAGCAAGATTAACAATTTTGTCAATATTTTTTTACAAGATATATAATTGTGTTACAAAACACTAAAACGCAATAATTTTGTTTAGATTATTATAAATATAAACGTTATTAATCAAATTCGCTTAATAGCTATTACTAAATATATTAATCTTAATATTTTCTTTAGCTATTTATCTCTCTTTGTTAAAGCTAATTTGATGACAATTTTGCTTCTTAAACTCTAGCAAACATTCAAGTGTTGCGTACTATAGAATATAAAGAGACGTTAAACAATTATTACGAATGTATACAAAAGACATTTCTCTATTTACAATATAAAAGTAAGTATTAAGCAAAATTAATTTAAAGATATAGTTTTTGTTAAACAAGATATTGTTTTGTACAATTACTAAAAATTTTAAAACAAAATAAATAACAATTACAAAACTTCTTTCGATTTTAACAACTTATTTTATTTTAATGTTGTTTTTTAAATTTATCTCTAGCTTTGTCTTTAAACTTCGACAACTTTTAATAATTAGTTTGCGTCTATTTGCGTCAAAAATTATATATTCAAAATTAATAATATCTATTTTAAATAATAACTTTACTTTTAGATTTTTTATAACGTAAACTTCTTAACAAAAGTAAGCAACAATTATTTTGTTATCTATTTTGTTTTAAAGATATATTAAAAATTAGAAATAATTGTTAATTAAATGTTTGTTGTTTTTAATATTGCGCACAAATACAACAACGCTAGATTGTCTTATAAAATGTTTCAATCTTAAATTACTAAAAAAGTTATTATTAATTAATAATATAATGCACTCGTTGTTAACGCAAACAATATAAGAGATATCTTTCTATAAGAATGCTATTTAATATATTGTATAATATTAACGTCTAAAAGCTAGTTTATTTTAATTTAGTAATAAAGTGTCTAACTTAATTAACTCTAAATTTGTAAAACTTATCTTAATAAAAACAAAATTAATATAAAATATTTTAATAAACTTTTAACAACATATCTTGTTATATTTGTTTTTAATATGCTAAAAAAGTTTGTTTCTTAATCAAAAGATCAAAACATAACTTTTGTATTTAAAAAATAGTAAAAAAGATATTAATATTAACTTAATATATATTGCATTCGTCTAATAAGTCGCTTTCTATAACAAGTTAATTAAATAAACAATTGCTAACACGTTCTTCTTAATATAATGTATTTCTTCGAGTTAATTGTTAACGATATAATATGTTGTCGTTTTTGCATATAGATTGTTATAGTAACTTGTAAAATTTTCGAAAAGCATAAAGTAATAAACAAACTTTATATATTTTGCAAAATTTGCGTAGTATATTGCTACAACAAAAGCTTAATAAATTGTTATTTATTTATAATTGCTTTAATAGTTATTGCGATAATCTTCGCAATATTTATTTTAATAATTATTTCGATTTTGTTGTGCGTTGTTTTATTTATTTCTTGTTTTCTAATTTTAATAGTAAGGATTTTTGCTCTAATTATCTACGAAAGAATTTGTTGTTGTTGTAATTGCAAGTTTTGCGAAAAACTTTAATATTTAAAACTATTGCAACGTCTACTAAATTAATTGACGAAATTACTTGTTAAAATCTTGCAAATTCTATATAGATTGTTTAAGATATTTGTAATTAACAAAATATTGTTAAAAGAAATACGCGTAATCGAATTGCTAATAGAAAAGCATGCAAAAAAAGTAAATTAAGCAAAATACATATAATGCAAATTAACAAACAATTCGTTCTTCTAGTTGTTTATCTAATCAATTTAAATTTTGCTAGCTAGAGCAATAAACAAGTATTATTTTTTATATTTCGCACTTTGCGTCGAATTTCTTAATAAAGTTCTAAAATAATATATAAGCGATAGATATACTAACAATAGAACGCAATTTTATTTCGAATTAATTTTATATTTAAATTAATTGTTTTTAGATTTCTTCGATGCTTATTAATTACGCATAAAAAATAATGTTTTATAGATATTCTATAGTCTCTTGTTTGTCTTTAGCATGTTTAACAATAAAGATTTTTAATATTAATTTGTTAAACGTTTTGTTAATTTTTATCTTAAAACGATTTTACAATTTATTGATAAAATTCAAAAAAGACAAATTTCGAAATATTTGTTGTTTAAAGTTGTTTATCTTTTTAAGATATTATATTATAGCAAAGTTACAAAAACAAAGAGAGAGATTGTTTTAAACAACAACTTTGTCAACAACGTGCGCATAATTATTTACACATTCGACAAATGTAAAGACTTCTCTATATATTGTTTTCTTATAAACAAAAATAATATTGTCTAATTTATAGCTATTTAGAGCGTCTAAATAAAAGAAGTTCAAATTAGACGTTTTAAATTAATTAGAAGACACATCTATATTTTCTTATAAAAACTTATTAAAGTATCTAGAAACGCAATTATAATTAGTTAATTTATTTCGAAACAAATGTTATGTCTATTCTATTAAAGAGCGTTAATCTTTTTTATATAATATAGTTCGCAACTATTTTAAATCGAAATTTGCAAAAAATAAAGTCTATTTAAAAACTACAAAATTAAATTAAGAAATCGAAGTTTGCTTAAAGATTGCGAAATTAAATTGCGAAATCGAAGTTTACTTAAAAATCGCAAATTTAAATTGTAAAAACAAAATCTATCTAAAAGCTATTAGATTAGTTTGAGCGCTAAAAAACTATTAAACAAGTTTGTGCTATTGCTAGAAGTCTATATTATTAAGCGTAATTGTATTCGATTAGATCGTCTTTAACTATAAAATGTTAAATTTAATATTTTGTTATTAATTGTACTAAGTATGTTGTCTAACGTCAAATAAATTAAATAGCTATAAATTGTACGATTGCGCAACAAAATCAAGTTAATCAAATTATTGTTGTTTACTTTGCAAAAAATTGTTAAAGTATAAATTTATTATTTTAAATTTGTTGTTTATTTCGAAACTTGTCTAATTAAGTTCAAATTAACAACAACAATTTATGCTATCGTTCTTAAGAGAGAAGACTCGCTTTTAACAATATAAATTGTTAACGTTTGCTAATATATTTCTACGCAATTTATTGTTGTTTAATTTGTCAATCTTGTTGTTTCTTAATTTGTCGAAAAAGTTAATTATTAACTATTTAAATAAAAACGCAAACAAAACAAAAAATGCAAATAAAAAGACAAGTTTCGAGATACTTAAAGACGCGAATCTACGCTAAATAACAAAAACTTTGTCGAAATATTTTAAAGCAACAATCAAATTAAAAGACTTTAAATTCAAAATGTTATCAAAATAAATATTTAAATACTTTTGATCAAACTATTTGTCTTAATGTTTAAATAGCTATCTCGTAAACAACTTTAATATTGTCTTTAAAATAATATCTTTTAATGTAGAAGACAATAATGTCTTTAAAATAATAACGTTAACTACGACAAATTGTAATGTTGTCAAAATTTAATAATTAAAAACAATAAACAATAATATCTTTGTTAAAGACTTGTTGTAAACTACGACAAACAATAGTTTCTTCGTAGAAACTTCGTTGCTAATTGTATTAAATAAAGTTGTCTATTGTACTTTTTTAAACTTATTAATTGCTTGTTTAAGTAAAGCTTTGTCAATTGCTTATTTAACTAATTAAATTTACTTATCTTTACTAAACTAAGCAAATTAAGTAGATCAACAAGTCTTGTTTATAGATTCGAATAAAAATAAGCGAAACAAAAATTTAAAAAACTTCTTAACTCTTTGCTTAATTAACTTACTAATGCAAGAGATATACTAATGTCCAATAGTGCAAAACTGCAAGATTTAATAAGTAAGAGCAAAAAGAGCAAGATTAATCAATTTGACTAAGAGAGATATCTTAACACAATTAGACAAACACTTGCGTAAAACAAGCGAATATTAGCTTTAATACAATAATTTAGTGCTTAGTAACTACGAAAGACGAACGAATACTAACTCTAGTGCAATAATCTAATATTTAATAATTGCGAAACGCAAACGAATACTAGCTTTAATGCAATAATTTAGTGTCTAATAAATGCAAAATGCAAACAAATAACAACTCTAGTATAGTAATCTAGTGTCGAGTAATAAATGCGAGACTAGATAAGAGAATTGGCAATCAATGTCGTTCGTCTAAATTAGATAGACGATTGACTCGAATTGTTAATTGAAACTATTATTTGCTAGACAAAAGATAACAAGCAAAGTAAGCAACTAGACAAGATAAAAAGATACGCAAGTAAACAAGACAAATATCTATAGTAATTGTAAAGTAATTGTCTAAGAACTAAGCTAACAATCAAATTATACTTGATTGTTCGAAAGCAAACGTTATCGATAGACGCTAAACGCTCTCTTGCTATTTGACAAGAGCATTAGACACAAATCTCGTAACAAAAATATTGTAATTTTTTTCTATATATATAGTAAATATAAGTATAATATATACAAGTCTTAAACTTTCTTATTAGAGTCGATTATTATATTTAATTTTTTACTACTATAAGCAACTTTTTTTTGTTAGCTACGTATATATTAAATATAAATAAAATATAAATTTTTAAAAATTTTCGAAATCTTAGATATATTATTATTACAAATTTTTTTTTTTTACATTTTTTTAATATTAGTATATGCTTAGTATAGACTAGACTCAAAGTATAATTGAATAATCTACTCGAAAATTCGATATCTATAACAAATATATTAATCTATATATAGTCTAAGTATATACTAAATACAAATTAGTATAATAAAATATACAAAAAGAAACTTTTTGATTAAAATACTAATATAGTACTAAAAGTAAATTAGTATAAACTTAGTATATTTTAAAACTAAGCTAAAAGTATACTTTTTGCAAATATTTTTTAAATTAAGAGACAAATATTTAAAAAAAAAACAAATAATAATTAATTAATAATTTTAACAATTATATTAGTGCAAAATTAATATTAGTTAAATCTATATATAATTAATATATTGTTAAAGTCTTAAATAACAAGATAAACATTTATATATATAATATAAGAACAAAAAAAATAAAAGATAGATTAAGTATATAATAAGCATAAAATAAATTTATTTTGCAATAAAAATATATATTAAAAACAATTGCAAATTCTTAATTATAACAATTATTTTATATAAATTTAATATATACTTAATATTAATTTAACTTATATAATATACTTTATATTATTTATATATTAATAGATAATTATATTAACAATATATTTGTATCTATACAAAATATAAACTTAATTTAGACAAAATATATAAAGATTATATTTTAGTTCTATAGAGTAATTTCAGTTGTATTTTGCTATTTTTTAAATCTAATTTAAAGTTTCAAAATATTAGATTAGTATAAACTAAATATATATTAAGTATAAAAAAAATATATATTTCTTTTTAAAAAAATATATATTTGTAAAAAAAAATTCTATATTTAAATTTGAAGCTATATATATTTAACTTATATATTGTATATAAATAATTAAAATGTTTGTTTACTTGCTTTAGTATAATATATTTTTTGATAACAATATAACTTAATTTTAATCTTAACTTAGTATATATTAAATATAAATAAAATTACAACTATATATATAGATAACTAACAATTAAGAATAGTAAAAGTTATTTTATATATTTAATTAGTCAATACTATTGTACGATTATATTTACTAATATTTAGTATATATAAAGTTATAACTAAATTTATACAACTTATATACTTAAATTTAAAAAAAAAATTAAGTTTTAAAATTTAATACAACTAATAATATTTAATATATACTAAACTTAAATTAAATCTATATATAAATTGTCTATTATTTTCTATAATTTTAATAGTAGATATTGCTAATACTTAGTATAAATTAATTTACAACAAAAAATATCTTTTTATTAGATTTGCTATCTATTTAATTAAATTCTATATATGCTAAATATAGACTGAATATATATCTAGTATAGAATTGTACTATAGTTAAATACTTATATTTAATTACAAAATTAAAATTCGAATTAAAAAAAGATTTTTAAATATATAATTAATATATACTAGACAAAAGCATTGTATATACTATATTTATTGTAGTAATATCTTAAAAAAGACAAATTTTGTGCGTTTGTTATATTAGAATTGTTGTAATATATTCTAAGATTAGCAAACTAAATTGCGACAATACTTATACTAAGTATATACTAAAATAATAGAAATAATAAAATTAGAAAATATACTAAACTTATATTATAGATCTATTAATAAAATTAGAACTATATATTATAATAATACAAATAGTTAGAAAAGATAAAGATAGAAAACGCAACAATTGTATTTTAATTTTACAAAACACGCTAAAGACTTAGCGCGCAATTTGCGCAATTTTATTTATTCTTAATATATACTCCAACAATACTAAATCTATATTTGAATTGCATTTTGTATAGACGCGTCGAAATTACATATTTAAAATTGAGCTAATAGTTTTTCTTTTAATAGCTATTAACTATATTAAATATATATTTAGTCTATTCTAAGTTTTAGAAATCGAACAAAATTATAATTACTTAATATAATAAAATAATCAATCTATATACTTAGTATATACTAGATATATACAATTTGTCTTTAATATATCTTTTTAAATTCTTAATTTTTTTGCTTGTTTTAATATAGCATATATAAAGTATAGACTTAATATAAAGAAAGCTTATTTTAGATATAGATTTCTTATTTAAGATAAGCTCTAAAATAATTAGCTTATAAATCTAGTATATATTTGATATATATAACTTGAAATAAGAATATCTTTAAACTTATAATCTTTTAACTTCGTTTAGCACAATCTATATTAAGTATAGACTAAGCATAGATAGAGCTTATCCCAAGTAAGAATTCCCACCCGGGATAAGCTTGTCCCGAATGGGAAATCTGCATCCGAGATAAGCTATATGCTCTATTAAATTAAAAATATTCTTAAGATATACTAAGTATATAGTATAGAATATATATATATATATACTGTAAATATATAGATAATTAGAAAAAATAGAAATACAAAAAACAAAGTTAATACTTAAATTTAATAAAAAATACTAGTTGTTTTAATTAAGTTTAATATTTTAATTCTATTTAGATCTAGTTTATATTACGCAATTGCTAAATATATATCTAAATTATATCTTGTATTAACGCGTTATTTTTAATATACTCGAATACTTGCAATTCTGCAAATACTAAATATATATTTAATATAAGATTCTAAATTCTATTGCTTCTAAAATCTTCCATTATTATTAGCTCTATATATACTAGATATATATATAAATTATCTTAAATTTAATATTAAATACAAAGTAATCTACTATTTAGAGTTATTGTATATATGCTTAGTATATACAAAGATTATCTTAAATCAAAAACTTAATTCGAGATTAGCTCGTCCCGAATTGAGTATCTATACTCGGGATAAACTATATATTTAACTTAAACTTAAACTTATTTTTATTCTTTTTAAATTTAAATTTTTTTTGATTATTTTTTTAATTATTGTACTGTACTAACTTTTGTACAAGTAATTCTACCGGAAGTTCCTAGTGCTTCCACTAGATAGTTACGGTTTTTAACTATTTCTAGAGAATTTATCAAGGATTTACCGAGGATTCGCCAAGAATTTATCAAGTTTTTATCGATTCTAAATCTCTTATTAGATTCGCACTAATAATTTATTGGTTCTCTACTCTATAGATTCTATAGATACTATTTTATTCAATTTTGAAATTTTGAAATTTTGAAAATTTTGACTAAGTCTCGACGCTAGTCTAATCGATATTTTAATTTTAAGAATGTTAAATAGTAAAGTATCTAAATTGTTGATTCGTCAAAGCGAGACATATAGCTTATCCCAAATGTAGATTTCCCACCCAAGACAAGCTTATCCTAGATGGAAATTCCAATCTAAAATGAGTTCTATTCATGCTTAGTTTATACTTAACATAGAACGTATTAAATAAAACGAAGATTATAAGTTTAAAAAGACGCCCCTATTGCAAGTTGTATATATCAAATATATGCTAAATTTATAATCTTGTTATTCTAGAGCTTATCTTAAGTGAAAAATTTGCATCTAAAATAAGCTTTGTTTATGCAAAGTCTATGCTTCACGTAAATCGTATTAAATTAAACAAAAAAATTAAAAGTTTAAAGACGCATTAAAAGAAAATATATACATCTAATATATATTAGACATATATATTAGTTATTTTAATACATTAAGTAATTATAATTTTGTTCGATTTTTAAAACTTAAAATAAACTAAATATATATTTAACATAGTTTATAATTATTAAAAGAAAAACTATTATCTTAATTTTAAATGCGCAATTTCGACGCGTTTATACAAGATACGATTCAAACATAGATTTAGTATTGCTATAATATATGCCAAAAATAAATAAATTGCACAAGTCGCACGTTAAGTTTTTAACGTATTTTATAAAATTAAGGTACAATTGTCGCATTTTTTATCTTTATCTTTTTTAATTATTTGCATTATTGTAGCATATGCTTCTAATTTTATTAACAAATTTATAATATAAGTTTAACATATTTTTTAATTTTACTACTTCTATTATTTTAATATATATCTAATATAAATGTCGTCGCAATTTAGTTCGTTAACGTTAGAGCATATTATAACAATTCTAGTGTAACGAACGCACAAAACTCGTTTTCTTTAAGATATTATTATAATAAGCATAATATATGCGACGCTTTTGTTTAGCATATACTAATTATACACTTAAAATTTTTTCTTTAATTTGAATTTCGATTTTGTAATTAAATGTAAGCGTTTAGTTATAGCACAATTTTATATTAAATATATATTAAATTTATGTTTAACGCATGTAAAATTTAACTAAGTAAATAATAAATTTAGTAAAAAGATATTTTTTGTCGCGATTTAATTTATGCTAAGCATCAATAATATCTACTATTAAATTTTCAAAAAATAATAAATAATTTACACATAAATTTAATTTAAGTTTAGCATATATTAAATATTATTAATTGCGTCAAATTTTAAATTTCAAATCGTTTTCTTTAATATAAACGTGTAAATCGCATAAACTTAATTGCGATTTTATATATATTAAATATTAATAAATGTAATTGTATAATAACGTTAATTAATCAAATATATAAAATAACTTTTATCGCTCTTAATCGCTAGTTATTTATATATATAGCTATAATTTTATTTATGTTTAATATATACTAAATCGAAATTAAAATTAAATTATGTTATTATTAAAGAACGTATTATATTAAAGCAAATAAACAAATATTTTAATTAATTATATATAACGTATACGCTAAACATATACAATTGCAAATCTAAGCACAAAAAATATTTCTTTAAATATGCGTTATTTTAAGAATTTTTTTTTTTTTTTTTACATTTAATATATATCTAGTTTATGCTAATTTAATGCTATAAAACTTTAAATTAAATTTAAAGAATAACAAAATACAAATTATTTTACGAAGTTGAAGTATAACTTTTATATATTTTGTCTAAGTTAAATTTATGTTTTACATAAATATAAATATATAATTAATATAATCGTCTATTAATATGTTAACGATATAAAATATATTGCGTAAACTAGATTAATATTAAGTATATATTAAGCTTATATAAAACAATTGTTATAATCAAAAATTTACAATTGTTTTCGATATACATTTTTATCGCAAAATAAATTTATTTTATGCTTATTATATACTTAATTTATCTCTTATTTTTTTTGTTCTTATACTATATATATAAATACTTATTTTGTAATTTAAGACTTCGACAACGCATTAATTACGTATAGACTTAACTAATGCTAGATTCGCATTAATACAATTTTTAAAATTACTAATTAATTATTATTTATCGTATTTTCTTAAATATTTGTTTTTTAATTTAAAGAATGCTTGTGAGAAGCATGCTTTTAATTTAGTTTTAAAATATATTAAATTTACGCTAATTTACTTTTAACGTTATATTAGTATTTCGATTAAAAAGTTTCTTTTTATATGTTTTATTATATTAGTTTATACTTAATATATGCTTAAATTATGCGCAAATTAATGTATCTATTACAAATATCGAATCTTCGAATAAATTATTTAATTATACTTTAAATTTAATTTATATTAAATATATATTAGTATTAAAGAAACGTAAAGAAGCGAAGAAATTTCGTAATAATAGTGCGCTTAAGATTTTAAAAATCTTTAAAGATTTATGTTTTATTTATGTTTAATATATGCGTAATTAACGAAAAAAAGTTGTTTATAATAATAAGAAGTCAAATGCGATAATCGACTCTAATAGAAAAATTTAAAACTTATATATGTTATACTTATGCTTACTATATATATAAAAAAAAATTATAATATTTTTTTTGATTTAAATAAGAGCAAGTCTTATTCGTTAATTTATTATATTAAAATTATACTAATTTTATGCTTAATAAATGTTTACGTTTTAATTAATGTTTTAATAATAAAAAAAAATAAAATGTTATTTATAATTTTATGTTACGTTTATAATACGTTTATGCTAAATTTATATATAGCTAATTTTTTTTAAATAAATTTATCTCTATTAATAACAAAAGTTAATGCGATTATCTTTTTATTTATATTAAAATTATGCTAAGTTTATGCTTAACTAATATAGCTATTACAAAAATTATCGTTACGTCTACAATTAAAAAAGACAAAAATTAGATTATTTTTTATTATATATATTATATATATATTAAGCATAACTTAAAACGAATTAATAACAAAAAACTTTTAAAATTGTTTAACTAAATCTTAGATTTAATATATGTTATGCATAATGCTTTAGTTCGTCTTAATTAATTGTGTGCTTTTAATTGTGTTTAATATATGCGACATAGACGATTAAGTACTTGTTTTTTTGATTTTAATTTAACAAAGTAAATTAATATTTATTATATGCTTTGCTTTTGCGTAATTATTACAATAGTTATATCTTAATTAAAAAAAATTTATAAATTAATTTAAAATAAAATATAATTTATGTTTAACATAAAATCTCTCTATACTTTTTTTAATTTTGAATTAAGATTTTTTTTTAATTACGTTTAAACATATATTAAGTTTATATCTCGTCTACGTTTGCTATATATTTATTTCATTTATTATTTTAATTTTGTATTTACTTTGTTTATTTTAAATATTATTTTTTATAAAATAAAATTAGACAAACAATTATAATAGTTTGTTGCATTGTTATATTTATTAGTTTTATAAATAATATAAATGTTTTATATATAATTTTGTCTTTAATTGTTTTTTTTTAATTTCCAATTTTTCAATAAAATAATAAATCTTCTTTCAAATTAATGCTTAATATAAACTTGATATATATTAAATTTATGCGTAGTCTTTCGAATCTAAACAAAAACTTTTGAATTATTAATATTATATAATATTTGTAAAACAAAGATATAAATTTATAAGTTAATTTATCTTTGTTGTTGTTTTAATTGTTTAATAGATATTATTAATTTGTTTATAATAAAATTACATTTAAAATATTTTTTGTGTTGCTAATAATATCGAATTTCTTTAACTTAACAACTTTTTTTATTAATTTTTTCTCTTTTTTTTTTAAAAGTTTGTTACGTTTTTGACGTATACGTTGTATGCGTTGTTCTTGCACTTAATTTTTAATTTAATATTTTAATAATGTTGCTCTATATTTTTTGCTTAATTTTGATGTGTTATTTATAAAGTTTAAGTCTAATTTATGTTTATTCGAGTTAAACAACAATATACGTCGAGTTAATGCTTAACGTTTGTTTTTTCTAAATAATGTCTTTATATATCGTCGTATTAAAAAAAACGTTTTAAGATTTTTATCAAATATATGTTAAGTTAATGCTTAGCGTTTATCTTTTCTAAATAATGTCTTTATATATCGTCGTATTAAAGAAAATATTTTAAAATCTTTATCTAATATATGTCGAATCAATGCTTAACGTTTATTTTTTCTAAATAATATCTTTATATATCGTCGTATTAAAGAAGACGTTTTAAGATCTTTACTTAATATATGTCAAGTTAATACTTAACATCAATTTTTTATTAAATAAGTAGTTCTTAAGTTGCGACTTTAAAATATATAAAAAATCTTGCTATTAAATTTAAATATTATGTTTATGTCAAATTTATGCTTAAAATCAAACCTATCAAGAAAGAGTAT
>JAABUS010003701.1_pt1 | contig 24037 bp, 23 predicted proteins | sample 5560161 | NCBI WGS metagenome assembly JAABUS01 (sample SAMN10711885, study PRJNA513376) | rock metagenome | isolation source: Antarctica rocks | place: Antarctica: Victoria Land, Trio Nunatak nord | collected 2016-01-04
TTTTCTGCCTAAAAAACCTTCCATCGCTTCACACTTTGAAGCAGATCTATCCCCAACCTTACAATTATCTCTGTAATTTTGACCGCATCTTATATCGAACTCACGTTATATTATTAATTTTTAGCCGGACTAAAAACATATTGAAAGGAAATACCGGCAAGAAAGTTAATACCCGGAGCTGCATTGTAAAAGCGATTAGCCGCAGCATTTATATCATTTCCTAAGCTGAAGGTTTCATTTAAAAGATTATCTCCGCTTATAAATAAGCCTGCAATAATATATTTATTAAAAGAATGTTTACATCCGGCTTTGAAACCTAACAAATGATACGCATTGGCGTATTCAGCATTGGCATCATTCAAGGGTATCTTGCTGCTGCAGAAATAATTTGCATTGAGATATATTCCCGGCTTTGACTCTATATTCATTAATGCAGCAACAGTATGAGGCGCCACACCAGGAATTTTATTATTTGAATAATCAATATCTACCTGTTTAAATTGTTTGTATTTAAAATGATTATAAGAGTAACTGATCTGAAAACCAGAGTTGGTTATGAATTGATTGGGGTTTCGGCTAATCAAAAAATTAAGTGCGGCTTCAATTCCATTCTGTCTTGTTTTACCTGCATTTATAAAATAATCTGCGCCGCTGCTGTCTCGTCTCTGACTGATCGAATTTTGCAAACCAAATGTAAAAGCGTTTATATCTATGGATAGCCTGTTGCTGATTAAATAACTGCGAAAGCCTATTTCATAATCAATACCTTTCTCTGCCTGCAGATTTGTATTGATTACGCTGGTTGAGGGTAATAATTCTGCTACAGTCGGCGAAGAAAACCCTTTAGATATAAGAGCATAAAAAGATATATTTTCATTTAATTTTTTCAATAGTGAAAACCGTGGCGACAGTTGATTATGAAAACGGGTTTTATAAATAAATGAAGGAACGATGGAAAGCCGGTTGAATTCAATGGAAGCCGTATTTAAACTTGCACCTGCTGTTGCAATCCATCCCTTGGCTAAACTTAGTTCCGTCTGCGCAAAAAGAATTAACTGGTAATTATTTACTTCATCATCTGTTTGCAAAGTATCCGGATTACCATTTTTGTTCTTATACACTTTAATAGTAGAGTAGCCTTTTTGAAATTCTGCGCCTGTAACAATGTTTAGTTTAAAGCTTTTAATATTGCTGTTATAGCTGAAAGTTGTTCTTCCCCCAAAATTTGGCTCTAATCTTTTCTCATAGTTCCTGATAGCAGGGTTATCAATTTTTGCAAAGGCCCCATAAACAGAAGTAGAATTTTTTAAATTGTCCTTAAAATTGTATTGATGTTCCAGTCCCAACCAAAACATTTTTTGACTAATAGAAGCATTGTTTTGTATAGCTCCGGGAAAAATTCCTGCTGCCGGTCTTGCAGCTTTTGGATTTTCCATGAATTGGCTTTTAGTTAATCCTCCCGGCGTTTGATAAAACAAATCTCCGAATAAACCATGTGCTGAGAGTATTTGTTTTTTACTGGCGTTAATCCTGGAGTCCCAGGTAATAATATCTCTCCGCATAGCGCTTTGTTGCCTGTATCCGTCACTTGTTTGATGGGTATAGGAAACTGCATTTTGAAAAACATTATTTCCACCAGAAGCAGCTAAATTAATATTGTGAGCATTATAACTTCTGCCGGAATAATTCATTGTGAGTTGATTATTGATCGTATTTGGAAAGCTATTAATAAGCATTACACCTCCCATACCTGCCCCGTACAAACTGCTGCCTGGTCCTTTTAAAATTTCTACAGATGAAAAATTATAAAAAGACAGTTGATTTAAATAAGTATTACCCCCGGGATCAGAAAAGGGTATGCCATTTAAATATATTTTTACATTACGTACACCGAAAGGCGAACGCAAAGAGCTTCCCCGAATGTTTAACCGGTAACTTCCGGGAGAGCGCTCTTCCATTCTAACACCGGGGACAGCATTTATAGCCGGCAGAACGGAAACAGTTCCATACTTTTCAAATTGCTGCAGAGTTATTGATCCTACAGGGGCAGCCGTTTCAATCAATCTGCGGTTTTGTTCATAGCCCTTTAGAACCACATCTTCTAATTTTTTTGCAGACATGGTATCCTGAGCTGCTTCCTGCCCAAATGATATATCTGAAAGAAGGATAACAATTAGAAAACAAAGCAGGAACTTTTCCATAGATTTTTTATAACATTGGAAGTATTAATCAAAGTGCTTTTAACATTGTACGATACTATAACTTGATGGATAAATTACACTTCGGAAATTACTTAACACAAAACTGTTGATAATAATCGTTATTTTATGGTAACTAATACTTTTACTGGTGCACCTTTTTTATTATTTTACTTTATAAAGATAAGTTTGTACAACAAATACCGTCAGTGAATATTTTATAAACCTTTACCTTTACCTAATTCTTCAATTTTATCATGAAAAAGTGAATTAGTGAGATGAATAATAAATCAATATCGTTTACAAGTGTATTTATTGCTGAACCCAAAGGGAGAGGTTATACAGGATATTTTGCAGAGTTTCCTGATTTAACTGCACAAGGTAAAACTAAAGAAGAGGTTGAAGAAAATTTGATCTCTTCCCTAAAAGATGTACTTCAGTTTAATAAAGAAAAAGAAAACTTTATTAGCAATATTTATGCTAAAGAAACACGAAATGTTAATTTAGTTTTCGCATGACCTTAAGTAATTTTATTGGCTGGCTACAACAACATGGGTGCGAGTTAATTCCTATGCCGGAATAGCATAATGCAAATACACTTAAAGTGATCAATACAAAAAATGGTAGAGGCCATTACTTAAACACTCGATTTAGCGAATTATTTGACTCTAATATTGAAATTGTTTGTACAAGGTTAGGTCTTCCTTTACCACCTGATTATAAAGAGTAAAAGCTTTTTCTTAGGATGATGAATAAGAAATATCTCTAAATATCTTCTTCTAAGTATTCCTGTTAATGCAATTTAAATCTTCAAAAGCTACTTCCAGACGTTTTACAAATGTTTCTTCGCCTTTGCGTAACCAAACCCGCGGGTCATAATATTTTTTATTTGGCCTGTCATTGCCTTCAGGATTACCTAATTGCCCCTGGAGATAACTTTCGCTCTTTTTATAATTATTTAAAACACCTTCCCAGAAAGCCCATTGCATATCGGTGTCAATGTTCATTTTAATAGCACCGTAACTGATGGCTTCACGAATCTGGTGTTGAGGAGAGCCGCTTCCGCCATGGAAAACAAAAAACACCGGTTTTTCTTTAGTACTATAATGTTCCCTTATGTATTCCTGGCTGTTTTTTAGAATTACTGGTCTTAGTTCTACATTCCCCGGGCTGTACACGCCGTGTACATTTCCAAAAGCTGCGGCTACAGTAAAGAGGTCACCTACTTTGCGCAATTGCTCATAAGCATAGGCAACATCTCTGGGTTGAGTGTATAATTTTTCATTTTCAACATCGCTGTTATCTACTCCATCTTCCTCACCGCCGGTTACGCCCAACTCTATTTCTACAGCCATTCCTAAAGGTTTCATTCTTTTAAAAAACTGTACTGAAGTTTCAATGTTTTCTTCCACAGGTTCTTCAGACAAGTCGAGCATGTGTGAACTAAACAAAGGCGTACCTTTTTCTTTATAAAATTGTTCTCCGCAATCAATAAGGCCACTTATCCAGGGCAGCCATTTTTTTGCAGCATGGTCTGTATGTATTACAATGGGAACACCATAATATTTAGCAACGGTATGAATGTGAAGAGCACCGGAAACGGCGCCATAAATATTTGCATGAAGATTATCATTTGGCATTCCTTTGCCGGCAATAAATTGAGCACCACTATTAGAAAATTGAATGATAACAGGTGAGTTTACTTTCGCCGCCGTTTCCAATGTAGCATTAATGGAATTAGTACCAATACAATTTACTGCCGGTAAGGCAAATTCATTTTCTTTAGCGTCTTTTAAAAGTGCTTCCAATTCTTCGCCAAAGACTACACCAGCTTTGTATTTCTTCATTTTAAGGACTGATTTAAATATTTTACTTTAAATAATAAATACAAAGTAACTGTAAGGAAGTCAAATTAGATTTAGTTATGTAATAATTTTTATTATCGCGTTTTATTTTAACCAGCAAACCTTTCGATACTTGTATCGCCTTTTTTTTAAACCACTAAGCCATCCCGATAACTATCGGGAACACTTTAGAAAGACAGAGGAAATAAAATAACCTCTGTGAGACTCCGAGTCGTAAAGTGTCTCTGTCGGTTCAAAACGCAAAAACTAATAAACTCCACCATCTTTGCATAGCACCTTTACCTTTACAAAAATTCACTATTGAGTTTACCAGAAATTTACAACCGGTTTGTAACAAACTTACAACAAACCGGAGCTTTAGAATTTATTGCCGTTATATCAGGAATTATAAGTGTGTGGTTTGAACAAAAAGCAAATATCTGGGTTTATCCTACAGGTCTTATCAGCACAGTAATCTATATTTATCTAAGTGTCAACGGTCATTTGCTCGGTGAGGCAAGCGTGAATATTTTTTATACAATAATGAGTATTTACGGCTGGATATTATGGGCTAAAAAAGATGAAAAAAATAAAACTGTCTTACTTATAAAGTATAGCAGTGGAAAGGAATGGGTATTACATCTGCTGTTTTTTACTGTTTTGTATATAATCATATATTTTGCTTTGTCTTATTTAAAAAAAGATTTCGCTCCCGGAGTTATACCTGCTGCAGATGCTTTTGCCTCAGCCTCTGCATACACAGGTATGTTGCTGATGGCAAGAAAAAAAGTCGAAAGCTGGTATTGGTGGATTATAACCAATATAGCATCTATTCCCTTATATTTCATTAAAGGATATGTATTTACGAGTTTTCAATTTGTCGTGTTATTAATTATGGCTTTTGTTGGATTAGCATCGTGGCACAAAAAAGCAAAGTATGCAAGAGCCTAAAAAAATAGTCGTTATAGGACCTGAAAGTACAGGTAAAAGCACACTGTGCGAACAGCTTGCAAAACATTATGATGCACTGTGGTGCCCGGAATATGCAAGAGAATATTTATTAACTAAGGGAACAAAATATACCTATGATGACCTGCTTATAATTGCTAAAGGACAGATAGCTTTAGAAGATGAATATCTCGGTAAAACAAAAGAGCAAGGGGAAATGAAAAATATAAAATCGAAGAATTCCTTGTTGTTTGTTGATACTAACATGTATGTGATGAAGGTATGGTGTGAATATGTTTTTGGTAAATGCCATCCTTATATACTTACAAAAATAGCAGAAAGAAAATATGACGGCTACCTGTTATGCAATGTTGATCTACCATGGGTAAAGGATGAACTTCGCGAATACCCTGATTTAGAATCTCGAAAAGCATTGTTTCATATTTATAAAAACATACTTATCAACCAAAATGTACCCTGGACTATTATAAGCGGCAGTCATGAAGAACGGTTGGAGGCAGCAATTAAAAGTATTGATGATAATTTAGTTACTTAGCAGCGTATATCAGCTTTTGAATATCAGGGTCATCTTCAATGTTTCTCATTTGCTGTAAAACCCGCGGGTATTTCCAGCTTACCCAACGGCTCATCGGTTTCACTGTATATTTTTTAGGACTTGGAAGACAAGCTATTATCATAGCAGCTTCTGCACGGCTTAAACGAATAGCAGGTTTTCTGAAATAAGCCTGTGATGCTGCTTCAATACCGAAAATCCCTTTACCCATTTCTGCTACGTTCAGGTACACTGCGAGTATTCTTTCTTTGCCCCAAACCCATTCTATCATTTTTGTATAATACGTCTCAGGTATCTTTCTCAAATACCTGCTTATGCCACTGCCCTGCCATAAAAAAACATTTTTAGCTGCCTGCTGGCTAATAGTACTTGCTCCTGCACCAGCCACTTTTTTCTTTTTTCTTACATTTCCCTGTAAGCTTTTTTCTATAGATTTCCAGTCAAAGCCACTATGGTCGGGAAACAGTTGGTCTTCGCTAGCCATTGCAGCAAGCTTTGCGAAAGGCGCTATGTCAGACATGTTAACATAGTCTCTTTTCAAACCATATCCGCTGAATAAACTGCCTAACTGAGTAAGGGTAACCGGGGGCATAATCCATTTACAAAAAAGCAAATAAATATTTGACAGAAAAAAAGCCCAAAGGAACAACTTTAGTATTTTACGAAACAACTTATAAAAAAGGTCTTTGAGAGTCATGAAGAAATAAGCAGCAAGGTAATATTCTAACGTTTATATAAAAGAGGTCTTATGTATTTACCATTATATTTTTCCACACATGTAAAGAAGCTATGAATTCTTTGGTTGGTCTATTAACACATAATCAGCTTACTTTCTATAATAAGATAATATTTAGATCGTGTCATATTAGAAGCTTAGATGTCTTGATTTGAAAGGCGTTGGATGATGGGTGTTTGGGGTTCTGGTTTCAGTAGCAGTATATTTGCCAGATGTTAAAAGAAACACTAATTAAAGCGACTTTTGCCGGTGCAAAAATTTTACAACAATATTTTCAGGGAACTTTTACTATAAGCAGTAAGTCAAACATCAATGACCTGGTTACACAGGCAGATCATGAATCAGAACAAGCAATTTTTGAGGTTATAAGGGAGGAATTTCCAGGGCATTATATTTTAAGCGAGGAGTCGGGTGAATTGAAGATGGATAGCAACATCAAATGGATTATTGACCCCATTGACGGAACTGTAAACTTTGCTAATGGCATTCCTATTTGTTGTGTCAGTATAGGTGTTGAGCAGGATGGAAAAATGATTTTTGGAGCTGTTTACAACCCTTTTATGAACGAATTTTTCTACGCAGAAAAAAGTTTGGGTGCAACCTTAAATGATAAGATAATACGGGTAAGTGATAAAAACGATGTCATGAGAAGCTGCCTTGTTACAGGTTTCCCTTACTCAATTATAAATGAACCGAACGGGCCTTTGGAGGTTTTTGATACATTAATCAGAAACAATATTCCGATGAGAAGACTCGGCAGCGGAGCAATAGACCTTTGTTGGGTAGCTGCAGGAAGATTTGATGGTTTTTATGAGCACAAGTTACACGCATGGGATAGCGCCGCAGGATTTTTAATTGTAGAAGAAGCAGGAGGAAAAGTTACTGATTTCAAAGGAAATTATTATTCACTCTACCAGCCTACTATTTTGGCAACAAACGGCAAAATTCATGATGATCTTCTTTCAGCAATAAATGGTAAATGGAATGCCGGCTACGTTAAAAGTTAATTTATACCATTATGAATAACAGAACAGAAATATCTTCTCTTGGCGAGTTTGGGCTTATAGAGCATCTGACTAAAAATTTCGAGATCCGGAATGCTTCCACTATTTTAAGTATAGGAGATGATGCTGCTGTGATTGATCATTTCGGAAAACAAACCGTTATTACTTCAGATATGCTTGTCGAAGGCATTCATTTCGATCTCATGTATACTCCTCTTAAACACCTCGGTTATAAAAGCGTTGTTGTTAATCTTAGCGATCTATATGCGATGAATGCCACTCCAACGCATATCACCTTAAACATAGCATTCAGCAATCGCTTCAGTGTAGAAGCTCTCGACGAGTTTTATGAAGGGGTATACGCAGCCTGTGAAAAGTATGAAGCAGATCTTATTGGCGGCGATACTTCCTCCTCTCAAAAGGGATTTATAATAAGTGTTACAGCAATCGGCGAAATAACACCTGAAAAAATTGTAAAAAGAAGCGGTGCACAAAAAGGTGACTTAATTTGTGTAAGCGGAGATCTTGGCGCTTCTTTTTTAGGTTTAACACTTCTTGAAAGAGAGAAGAAAATTTATCTCGAACATCCTGAAATTCAGCCCGACCTGGAAAATGAACAATATATTGTAGGAAGGTTATTAAAACCTGAAGCGAAAAAAGAGATTATAGACTTTTTTGATAAAGAAGGTATAGTACCGACCAGCATGATGGATGTAAGTGACGGACTGAGCAGTGAAATATTACACATTTGTAAACAAAGTAATGCAGGTTGCATAGTGTACGAAGATAAAATTCCCATAAATGACCAGGCAAGACAATATGCTTATAAGCTGGAGTTGGACCCTACTGCGTGTGCATTAAGCGGTGGGGAAGATTATGAACTTGTTTTTACCTTAAAACAAAAGGATCATGAAAAAATCGTTTTAAACGAACAAATATCTGTAATAGGCTATATAACAGATATTGAAGAAGGGGCGCATATTATTACAAAAGGAGGTAATACTCATAAACTTACTGCACAGGGTTGGAATGCTTTTGTATAAAAGAACCCTCTTATATTAAAGTTACATTCTTAAAGATCGCAGTTTGCATTAAAAATAAATTAAAGAGAAGGAGCAGTATATTACATTAGTGAAAAAGAAAAGCAGTTTTTTGGCATTTATAATATTTCTATGCATTTCATGTAATGTTATTAAAAAAAATGCTTTTAACCCAACTGTAAAATATGGGGCTTCACAACTTAAAGAAGACTTTTTTGTTTTACATAAAGTCTTAAAAGCCAATCATCCGAGCTTATATTGGTACTCCACAAAAAATTCTATAGATAATTTTTTTTCGGCAACTTATGATTCCTTTCGGGATTCCCTTACTCAGCAGCAATTCAGAAAAAGAGTCGTCTGGACCATTAGTAAAATTCATTGCGGACATACAGTTGTAAGACCTTCAAAAAAATATTCAAAATACTATAGTACACATAAAATAAAGCTATTTCCTGTTTTTTTAAAAGTTTGGGATGATAGTGCAGTTGTAATCAACAATTTCAGTGAAGGAGATACAATCCTGCAACGGGGAACAGTTGTTACCGGGATTAATGGAATTCCTGTAAAAAAAGTTATAGATAGTATTTGCCAGCTCATTAGCACAGATGGTTATTCTAACATTTTTAAATACCAGTTAATCAGCTTTAATTTTCCTGCTTTTTATAACAATGCTTATGGAGTTGACAGTAGTTATGTTATAGAATATTTAGACAGCACAGGCAAACGTCATGAAAAAAGAGTAAAGAACTTTAAAAATGACATTAGCTTTTTAAATAGAAATCCTCTTTTTATTCCCGGAGGTATTACAAAAAAGCAAATCCATCAGCTTAAACTGTCGGGTAATAGAAATATAGAAATAGATTCTTCACTAAACACTGCAATCATTTCCGTAAATACATTCAGCAAGGGGAAACTTATACGGTTCTTTCGGCATAGTTTCAAAAAAATAAGAAAACAAAGTATTGATAATTTAGTGCTGGATATGCGGTTAAACAGCGGCGGAAGTGTGATGACATGTACCCGGCTTTCTCAGTATCTTGTTGATAAACCTTTTCACGTAGCAGATACAGTGGCTGCCTTTAACAGGTCTTTTCCCTATAAAAAATTTATTAAGCCCTGGTTAATTTACTGGTTAAGCATGCATATTTCAGGAAGGCATTATGAAGATGGAAGAATACATTTCCGTTATTTTGAAAAACACTATTTTAAACCTAAGAAGAAAAACCACTTTAATGGTAATATATACGTATTAACCGGAGGATATACTTTCTCCGCAGCAACATTAGTAGCCAGTAATCTGAAAGGCCAACATAATGTAACTATTGTAGGTGAGGAAACCGGTGGAGGCTCATATGGAAACAATGCAATGCTATTGACAACTATAGTTTTACCAAATACGAAATTAAGAATTACATTACCTCTGTTTAGAATGGTTTTAGATGCAAATCGTTTTAAAACTGGACATGGAATTTTTCCTGATGTCGAAGTTAAGCCTTCTTCTAATTCTATAAAAAGGGGTGCAGACGCAAAAATGGAAAAAGTTATTGAACTTCTAAGACAGAAAAAAGTTTCTCTTTAAATAGCAGTTACATTAGTATTAATTGTAATAACAAAAGTTATACGGTTAAGATCACCGATTTATACATTAATATTTTAGCTCTATTATTCCTGCTTGTTATCTATATCTATCTCTTCGGGGGATGGGTCTTTTAGGTAACTTTCTGCTTTGTCACTTATACCGCTATTTGAAGGAACGGTTCTTTCAAGCTTATCCTCCCATTCACTGCTTTGGTCACTAATGCCTTCTTTGGTATCAATTACACCCTGCTCTGCTCTTTGGCCTATATTACTGGTATTACTTGGATCTACAGGAGCCTGATCTTTACCAGGATTGTTAGGATTAGTAACGTTAGGATCAACTCCATGAATTTTATTATCCATTATTTTTGATTTTAAAAATTATCTTGATGCATTTATTGACCCTGCAACTTTTCCTTCGCCATTTATCATTGCATCAATTTCTGCCGGAGTTTCTGAAACTTCCAGGCCAAACTTTTCGGTAAAAAATAATTCTGTAACTATTCTGCCGTCATCTGTATGCTTTGCATAATAATATAAAATGTTGTTTGTATTTATATGTACTGTTGTTCCTGCCAGGTTAAGTCTGATTATTATTGGTTTCATCTTTTGCTTTTTTATGAAAAGATAAAAGAATCAGACCACAATATATAAATGAATTTTTCAGTTTATGTATTATAATAAAGCCCTGTTACTTTAATTACCGTTTTAGTTTGACAATGTTAATCATAATTTAATTTGAATTTGTTTACGGTATCTTTGAAGTAAACCGTTAATAACGGGATTATTAGTACACTAATTAGCATTTATATTTTGACGTTTAACGATTTTGGTTTTGATAAACGATTGCTTGAAGGAATTGAAGCAAACGGATATGATACTGCTACTCCTGTTCAGGAAAAGGTTATTCCCCTAATTTTAAAAGGAAAGGATTTAATTGCTTCAGCTCAAACAGGTACAGGAAAAACTGCAGCCTTTCTTCTTCCTATTATTCATAAGATACTAAATGCCCCTGAATCAGATCATATAAATGCTTTGATTATTGTACCTACACGCGAACTCGCTGTACAAATAGCCCAAAACCTTGAAGGTTTGTCTTATTTTACCTCCGTAAGTTCTTTAGCTGTTTATGGAGGTGGAGATGGCGCTTCTTTTGTTCAGGAAAAACAAGCATTATCAAAAGGGGCAGAAATTGTTATTTGCACACCTGGAAGACTAATAGGTCACTTGAATATGGGATATGTACAACTTCAGCAATTGCAGTATCTTGTTTTAGATGAAGCCGACAAAATGCTTGATATGGGCTTTAACGATGATATAATGAAGATTATTTCATTTTTACCTCTAAACAGACAAACACTGCTTTTTTCAGCTACCATGCCCTCAAAAATAAGAGAATTGGCAAAGAAAATTCTCATTAAACCTGAAGAAGTAAGCATATCTCTTTCAAAGCCTCCGGAAAAAATTATACAAGAAGCTTTTATTGTATATGATCATCAAAAACCTGCTCTGATTAAACACCTCTTACAATTAAAGAACTATAACTCCGTTTTGATTTTTTGTTCTAAAAAACATACTGTTAAGAATCTTACACATGAGTTAAAAAGGTCGGGGTTGTCAATAGATGAAATTCATTCAGATCTTGAACAGGGAAAGAGAGAGCAAGTGCTTGCTGCATTTATGAACAGCAGGTTACGAATTCTTGTAGCTACTGATATTCTGTCAAGAGGCATTCATATTGATAATATTGATTTAATTATTAATTACGATGTACCAAATGATGGAGAAGATTATGTGCATAGAATAGGCCGGACAGCGAGGGCAGAAAATAGTGGTACTGCTTTTACACTTGTTAATGAAAAGGAACAAAAAAAGTTTGCTTCAATAGAAGCTCTAATTGAAAAATTAGTCGTAAAAGCCAAAATTCCGGAACGCTTCGGAGAGACTCCTTCCTATAATCCTATCTCTTCCCGATTAAAAAGAAAATTTAGGTCCCAAAAATAAAGCGCGTAAAAAACGCTCCTCTTATTAACCAGTTATCTTCTTTTTACCTGCCCATGTATACCACAAGTATTTGAACATCACTGGGATTAACGCCGCTTATCCTGCTTGCCTGGCCTAAGGTTTGGGGACGAATTTTATTAAACTTTTGCCGTGCTTCATTAGATAGTGAGATTATTTTTTCATAATTAAACGTTGTTGGAATAACTAATTCCTCAAGTTGACTCATTCTTTCAACCAGTTCTTTCTCTTTATTTATATAGGTGTCATACTTCACCTGTATTTCTGCCTGCTGCATAACTTCATACGAAAAATCTCGTAAAATATTTGATAATTTAGGAGAAAACTTCATCATTTCTATTAACTCTACGTCTGGTCTTAATAATAGTTGTGAAAGTCTTTGCTTTTGCGCTATTGGTGCAGAACCTATTTTTTCCAGATAAGGATTAACTTCTTCAGGCTCTGCTGCATACTCTTTCATTATTTCTTTAAGGTTTTCTGCTCCTTCTCTTTTATCTCTTACTCTTCCTATTCTCTCCTGAGAGGCAAGACCTAATTTGTAACTTTTATCTGTAAGACGAAGATCTGCGTTGTCCTGGCGCAAGAGAGTGCGATATTCTGCCCTGCTTGTAAACATTCTATATGGCTCATCAGTTCCTTTACTTATGAGATCATCTATTAATACACCAATATATGCTTCACTTCTCTTTAAAACCAGAAACTCCAATTCAAAAGCTTTTTGATGAGCATTAATGCCAGCCATTAAACCCTGGCAAGCTGCTTCCTCATAACCTGTAGTTCCATTTATTTGTCCGGCAAAAAATAAGTTTTTAATTATTTTAGTTTCCAAAGAGCAGGACAATTGCGTAGGTGGAAAATAATCATACTCTATAGCATAACCAGGTCTGAACATCTTACAATTTTTAAAACCAGGAACCATTCTAAGTGCTTCAAACTGTACTTCTTCCGGCAACGAAGTAGAGAAGCCATTTACATAAATTTCAACTGTATTAAAACCCTCAGGTTCTACAAAAAGCTGGTGTCTGTCTCTTTCTGCAAATCTGTTTATTTTATCTTCAATACTCGGACAATATCTTGGACCCACTCCCTCTATCCTACCTTGATACATAGGACTTCTGTCAAAGCCGGTCTTTAACTTGTCGTGTACATCCTTATTGGTATATGTGATAAAGCAACTTCTTTGTTTTTCAGCTTTGATTTTGTCAGTATTAGTATAGGAAAAACCTACTATTTCTTCATCTCCTTTTTGTTCTTCCATTTTACTGTAATCGAGGCTTCTGCCGTCAATTCGTGGAGGGGTTCCTGTTTTTAAACGATTACTTTCAAATCCCAATTCGACCAATTGTTCTGTTATTCCTGTTGATGCCTTTTCTGCCATCCTTCCCCCACCAAATTTTTTTTCACCTATATGTATTACTCCATTTAAAAATGTTCCGCTGGTTATCACAACTGATTTAGAGATAATTTGATGCCCCAGCCCGGTTACTACTCCGCATGCCAAGCCATCTTTTACTATAATAGATCTAACTGTATCCTGATAAAAATCGACGTTAGAGGTACTTTCGAGCATCTCCCGCCATTTTAGAGAAAATAACATTCTATCGCTTTGTGCTCTCGGGCTCCACATTGCAGGACCCTTACTTTTATTAAGCATTCTAAATTGAATAAGACTGGAATCTGTTACAATACCGCTGTATCCTCCCATAGCATCAATTTCTCTTACTATCTGGCCTTTAGCTATTCCTCCCATAGCTGGGTTACAACTCATTTGCGCAATTGTCTGCATATTCATTGTGATCAAAAGAACTTTACTCCCAAGATTCGCGGCCGCCGCTGCCGCTTCACAACCTGCATGACCAGCTCCAACTACAATAACATCATACTCATTAAACATTCTAGCTAAATTATTAAACAAAGATAAATCCTATAAAAGCGCCAATTGTTTAAATTTCTTTTGTTTCACGTGAAACATCTTCTTACTTCTGATTACAAGCGAAATCCTGAATAATTATAGAGTTGTTATTAGAGTACTTTGAAATTCCAATCCCCATTTCAACAAAGGCAGGATTTAGCAACGTGTGTCTGTGACCCAAACTTGGTACACCCTCATCTATATACAATAACACAAGCATAAGAACGGGATTAGAAGGGCCAAAACTTAAATTCTCACCTGCACACTTAATTATAAGGGACGCTTTCATCCGTTCTGAAAATGTAGCTCCGGAAGGAGAAGTATGAGACGGGGAGGCATTTTGAGATGACATTTCTGTAGCAAAAGCTTGAGAAATTTTTAATAAACTTATATTTGGTTTTACAATAGGTAAGGGGCTAGTATTGTACAACTCTGTTTTAAGACTCGCCGTAAAAGTGGATTTTAAAGTGGGATAATCTGTAAGAATGGGAGATACTACACTATCCCAAAAAGGTTTAGGATTGATTCGACTATAATTAGTCCAGTAAAACCAGTCCTTTTGTATGAGATTTAAGGCATTATATTCAGAATAACTTTCGAGAAATCGTAGAATTGAAACATCTTTAGGAGGAAGTACCGGCATTGCTTTTACAGGCAAGGTCGTATTTCCAAAATGTTGAGAAAAAGATAAAAGAGGAATAAAAAATAGAAAAAGCAATTGTTTCACGTGAAACATACTAACAAAGTTTTTTTTTTAATAATTGCAAATAGTAATCCTCTTTTCCCCTCATGATTGTTATTTCACTTTTCTTTTTATCCTTATAATCACATAAATGAAGTGCAGCATGAAAAATTACCCTTGATAGTTCTTTTGGAAAAGCAGCAGAATGAAGAATAGCATTCTCTTTAACTCTGTCAACACTTATATATACTTCACCTATCGTTGCCTTACCATTAGATAAATCGAAAGAAATTACATCAGTTAAAAAATCATGATTTAAAAACGTCTTATTAATTTTTAATAAATAATCGTCGGAACAGAAGATGTATCTTAAAACCTCAAGCGTTTTTCCCTCGCTTGAAAATATTTCTGCAACTACTTCCTTAATTATTTCTTTTTTTTTTAAAGAAATGGTTTTAACATCAGCATAATTGAAACTTATCAATGACATGGTGTAAATTTCAGTCTAAAAATTAATAAAAAGCTGACTATAGATTTTACTTTTGCGGTACAAACAATGAAAAAATTATCAGAGATTAAAGCAGGGAAGACGGTTATCGTTCATTCTTTCGAAAAGGATGATATTTTTATTAAACTAATGGAAATGGGATGTATTCCCGGAGAGAAGATTAAAGTAGAACAAATAGCTCCTTTAGGGGATCCCATTTCTATAATGGTTGCAGGATATAACTTAAGTCTTCGTTTGAATGAAGCGGAATTAATTTTGGTCGAAGAATTATAGAAAAAACTTTATCTACATGAAAATTGGCTTGTACTTTGGTTCCTTTAATCCCATTCATGTAGGACATTTAATCATTGCCAATTTTGTTTCAGAATATTCGGATATAGAACAAGTATGGTTCGTAGTTTCGCCTCAAAATCCATTAAAAAAGTCTGCCGAATTATTAAATGAATACGACCGTCTGTATTTGGTACAAACAGCAATAGAAGACAATTTGAAATTCAGATCGAGTGACATAGAGTTTAAACTTCCGCGTCCATCATATACTATTGATACTCTAACCTACTTACATGAAAAGTATCCAAACTATCAATTTGTTGTAATACTTGGATCTGATAGTGTTAAAAATATTAATAAATGGAAAAACAGTGAGCTTTTATTGAAAAACTTTTCCTTTTATGTATATGAAAGACCAGGATTTGAAGTAAAGAAGGACGGCTATTCAAACATTTTTTTATTAAAAGCTCCTTTACTTGAAATATCATCAACACAAATACGAAATGCAATAAAAAACAGAAAATCTATAAAATATATAGTTCCTGAAAAAGTTTTGGAAGAAATTGAAAGAAATGGATACTACAGAAAGTGATTGCTAAGCCAACCAGCTACCAGGAAAATAAAGACAATGACAGGAGAAGGAATTTTTGTAAACTGAAGCACTATAAAAGTCAAAATAACTGCGAGAATGTTTTGAAAGGTAAATTTTGAAGGAATAGACATAAATAAAAGAACAGTAGCAGCGAAGATAATACCAACAACCACTGCATTTATTCCTTCCATCGCTCTGAAAATAATTACATGTTTTTTTAAATTATTCCAAATAGGATAAAAGAAAAGAACCAGCAATAAGCTTGGGAGAAATATACCAATTGTACCTATTAAACAACCGAGAAGCTGAAAATGAAGTCCCGAGCTTTTTAAAGCCATACCACCCACAAAAGACGCAATTGAAAAGATAGGTCCGGGAAAAGCCTGAACCATACCTGCTCCGGTTAAAAAATCAGAAGCGGACATGTAAGGAGTTTTAGCACGAATGACATATTGTTCAAACATCATTGTAATTAATACACTCCCACCACCAAAAACTATACTTCCAAAACGATAAAAATTTTCAAACAAACTAATTGGCCTTCTGAGAGGTAAATTATAAATCCGAACATATTCACTGGCGATACCAGCGGCGAGGAAAATAATAGCAAAAAGCCATAGATTCTGCCATTTTACCGGATGCTGTTTTATGTTGGAATCAGGAATTCGCTTGTCACTAAAATTGCTTACAATACTTCCGCCGATAATAAGTGAAGGAAAAACCCAGGGCGACTGAATAAGATAAGTAATTAACATTGCACCAAGCATGATGAAAAAAGTAGCTTGATGTTTAACAGATATCTGATAGCTTTTGAAAGCCGAGTAGGCTAAAAAACCAACAGCCATAGGTTGTATAAATCTAAAAATAAAACTTATGTTATGATTATTCAAATATTGCAGTAAAAACCCCAATCCTCCCATTAAAGTACAGGCAGGAATGATCCAAATACTTAAAGTAATGACAGCCAAAGCAGCTCCTCCCCTTTTGTATCCTATTAATGTAAGAGTTTGAGTGCTGCTGGCGCCGGGAAGCAGTTGTACAAAGGCATTTATTTCCAATAGCTCTTCTTCTGATATATAATTTTGCTGCTGAACAAATAACTTATGCATTCTTACGAAATGCATTTGAGGACCACCAAAGGCAGTAAGACTATGTCTAAGCACTGTCTTTAAAAAGGGTATATGTCTAATTAGCTTCAAAAACTATTAGCACAATTAAAATTGAATTAATTGAAAAAACAAAATTACTGTTTACTTTTTTAAGCCGATTTCCCGCAGTCTCTCGTCTAAATATTCTCCTGCAGTAATATCAGTGTATGCTTTAGGATGTGTATCGTCTATGCAATTTTCAAGACATGCCAGACTCATACTGCTTTTGGGATGCAAAAAAAATGGTATAGAAAATCTTGATGTATTCCATAAGTCTCTGGACGGGTTAACAACTCTATGAGTGGTACTTCTCAGTTTGTTATTTGTTAACCTTTGCAGCATATCTCCAACATTTACAACTATTTGATCAGGTAACGAAACAACAGGCTCCCACTGTTTTTTATTAGATAATATTTCAAGTCCATTTGCACTTGCTCCTACCAGTAAAGTTATTAAGTTTATATCTTCATGCTGCTCTGCCCGAATTGCACTTACAGGTTCTCTTGTAATTGGGGGATAATGTATACACCTCAAAATACTGTTTCCATTATGTATATAGTTATCAAAGTATTTTTCATCAAGACCAAGATATAAAGCAATCGCCTGTAAAATAGCTGTACCGCTTTTTTGAAAATACTTGTATACCTGATAAAGCGTTCTATTAAAGCCTTCCACATCCTCTACTTCAACATTTTCCGGGTATTCACTCTTAACCGGATCATCGTCTTCAATAGTCTGCCCATATTGAAAAAACTCTTTAAGATCAGGTTGGGGGCTTCCTTTTGCATGCTCCCTTCCAAAACTTGTATAGCCTCTTTGTCCAGCCATACCTGCAATTTCATACTGTAACTTTTTATCAAGCGGAAGAAAGAAAAACTGCCTAACGCATATGTAAAGGTTATTTATTAAATCATTAGGAATACCATGATTTTTAACAGCAACAAAACCGACCTCTTCATATGCCTTTCCTAATTTCTCAACAAGAGCCATCTTGGAATCAGGATCAGAGCTTGAAAATTCTAAAAGGTCTATGACAGGAATTGACATACGAATAGTATTAAAATAACCCCGAAAATATGGAAGTATAAAAAACTTTCTATGAGGTTTTTGAAGAGTGCTACATGTTCAATTACACACTTTTATACATTAACATAATTAAAATAAGAACGGGCGAAACTAATCAAATCAATAGTTATAAATAAACATTTAATTACCATATTCACTCAGAAACTTGATTCGCATAATTTTCAGTTGCTCCCAATCATATCCTCCATCGGCCAGCTCTTCCTGAGCAACATCTAAAGAAGATGTTTCACAACTCCTGAAATAATCTATGATCTCTTCCTGCTCGTCTTCGTCAAGCATATCATCTATAGCGTAACTCAGGTTAAGCTTTGTTCCGCTGCCAACGATAGTTTCCATTTCCTCTAATAAATCGTCTATCTTCAGGTCTTTTGTTTTGGCTATTGTTTCTAAAGGTATTTTCTTATCAACGTTCTGAATTATAAAAATTTTGTTACTGCTTTTGTTAGCAACACTTTTCATTACAAAATCATCAGGTTTCTCTATCTCATTTTCTTCAACATAGTTTGCAATAAGCTCCACAAAAGGTTTTCCATATTTCAATGCTTTACCCACACTTACTCCCTGGCATTTTTCTAATTCTTTTAAAGTCGTAGGATAAATAGTTGCCATATCCTGCAGGGAATTTTCCAGAAAAAGTACAAATGGCGGTAAACTTTTCTTTTTTGCTTCTTTCTGCCGAAGGTCTTTCAACATCTCAAACAATACACTATCGGCGGCAGAACCTACAGCAGCTACAGGTGCATCTGGTTCTTCATCATCTTCTGAGTTAGCATCTTCAAATTTGTTATTTAAAGAAATTTTAAAAGACGAAGGCTTCTTTAAAAATGTTTCTGAACCTGGTGTGAATTTTAATAACCCGTATTCTTCAATATCTTTTACAAGCAGGTTTGCCAGAAGCATTTGCCTGATAAGACTATTCCAGTAATGAGCATCTTCGTCATTTCCAACACCAAAAACGGGTAAAGCATTATGACTATACATTTGAATTTGCTGAGTAGCTTTGCCCATAATTACATTAACCACATAATCAATAGCAAATCTCTGGTCTAAAGCTTTTACTGCTTTAAGCACTTTAACTACATTATCTTTTGCTTCTTTCTGCTCTTTTGGTGTACAATTATCACATCCTCCTGTTGAGGAACATTTATTTGTATCCCAGTCTTCTCCAAAATAGTGAAGTAATACTTTTCGCCGGCATACGCTGCTTTCTGCAAAACTCACAGTTTCATTTATCAATTGAGCATTCACTTCCCGTTCACTCAAAGGTTTATCGCGCATAAGATGTTCTAATTTAAATACATCTTTATGAGAATAATATAATATACATTTTCCTTCAAGTCCATCACGACCCGCACGCCCCGTTTCCTGGTAATAGTTTTCTATGCTTTTAGGAATATTATAATGAATGACAAAACGGATGTCAGGTTTATCGATTCCCATTCCAAACGCAATTGTCGCCACAATTACCTGTGTATCTTCTTTTAAAAATTTATCCTGTCTTTCGGCACGCAGTTTAGCATCTAAACCTGCATGATAAGCGACAGCCTTTATTTTATTCGCAACAAGAATCTCTGCCAGTTCTTCTGTAGTCTTTCGGTTTAAAGTATATATAATTCCACTTTTACCAGGATTTTGAGAAATAAAACGTACAATATTCTTTACTGTCTGGTCCTTTTTAATTTTAGGCTGAATTTCATAATACAAATTTTCCCGGTTAAACGAAGAAATAAAGATGGTAGGATTGCGAAGACCAAGATTTTTCAAAATATCGCTTTGAACCTTAGGGGTTGCAGTTGCAGTTAAAGCAATAATGGCTACATTGGGGTTTATTACAGACATCATCTCCTTCAGGCGGCGATATTCCGGTCTGAAATCATGTCCCCACTCTGAAATACAGTGAGCCTCATCTACTGCAAAAAAAGATATTTTTAAATCACTGAAAAAATCAAGATTTTCCTGCTTGGTAAGGGTTTCGGGAGCTACATATAATAATTTCGTTTTGCCTTCTGTTAAATCAGACTTTACTTCACGTTGCTGTACTTTGGTAAGAGATGAGTTAAGAAAGTGAGCAACATTATCTTTTTCACTGTATCCTCTCACCAGATCCACCTGGTTTTTCATTAATGCAATTAAAGGGCTAACAATTATTGCACATCCTTCCATCATAAGTGCCGGTAATTGGTAGCATAAACTTTTTCCGCCTCCTGTAGGCATTATAACAAAAGTATCCTTACCGCTTAAAAGGCTGTTGATGGCCTGTTCCTGCGTCCCTTTAAATTTATCAAAGCCAAAGTATTCTAAAAGATACTTATTAACATTATAAGAATGTTCGTGAACTTCTATAGGTAATAAAGCTGTTTTTTTAGAAGCTGACTTTGGGGAAGGTACTTTTTTCCCTTCTGCTTTTTTTATAGTAGTTGTTTTAGTTTCCATTTTTCAATAATTTCCAAACCACGCACGGGTAGTATTAATTGTCTTTTAAATCAAAAATTCTGTGTTTATCAAATATATATTATCTCATTTATTTGTAAAACATTCTTTTTGGAGAGTTAGCGAAGTTAACAAATGACGTCTGTTAATAAAAAGGCCATTTGTTAAAGTTTCGCCTTTAGCTGCTCCTAAAATTTGTTAACTCACTATGCCTTCTTAAAGGTATTTCTTTGTTTACAATTATACGATAAAAAGGTTTAAGCAGGTTATATTGAATAATCAATAGTATTTTTACCGGGAATGAATGATATGATATTAAAAACAGCTTTGCGAACAATTCAATTAGAAGCGGAGTCTGTTGCAGGTCTGTCAAAATATATTAATACTGACTTTGAAAAAGCTGTTGAAACTATTTCTGCTTGTAAAGGACGACTTGTACTAAGCGGAGTGGGTAAAAGCGCAATAATAGCTCAAAAAATTGCAGCTACCCTAAACAGTACAGGTACTCCGGGTCTTTTTATGCATACTACAGATGCGATTCACGGAGATATAGGAATGGTGCAAAAAAAAGATGTGGTAATGATAATCAGTAAAAGCGGTGAAAGTCCCGAAATAAAAGTTCTTATTCCACTTATAAAAAACTTCGGTAACACGTTGATTGGAATGGGAGGAAATATAAAATCTTTTCTTGCAAAGAACTGTAAGTACTTCTTAAACACTACAGTGTCACAGGAGGCTTGCCCTAATAATCTCGCACCTACCAGCAGTACAACTGCCCAAATGGTTATGGGAGATGCCCTGGCCATATGTTTAATGAATATGGCTGGGTTTAACGGTCAGGATTTTGCAAAGCTTCACCCCGGGGGCAACATCGGAAAAAGACTTTATTTAAGGGTAAAAGATTTATACATACTTAATACAAAGCCGGCAGTTTCACATTCATCAGGGTTAAAGGAAATAATTGTAGAAATGACAAAAAACCGTTTAGGTGCTACTGCAGTTATTACAGATGAAGGAAAAATCTCAGGAATAATAACAGATGGCGACTTAAGGCGAATGCTTGAAGCCAGCAGTACACTTGAAAATATAAAAGCAGCCGGCATATTAACACCTGATCCTAAAACAATTTTTGAAGATGATCTTGCCATTAGTGCTCTGGAAGTTTTACGGAGCAATGATATAAGCCAGCTCATAGTTACGAATAACAAAAAGGATTACCTTGGCATATTACATTTGCATGACCTTGTAAAAGAAGGAATTATTTAATCTTTAAAAAAGCAGTTATTTACAGTACATATACAAAATGAATAAAAATTACTATGTAGCAATTATCGCCGGAGGCATAGGCAGCAGATTCTGGCCTAAAAGCAGAGTAGGGTATCCAAAACAATTTCTTGATATCTTAAATACGGGTAAAACATTAATTCAATCCACCTTTGAACGCTTTGAACAATTTGTTCCTAAAGAAAATATTTATATTGTTACGACAATAGATTATGCAGGTATCGTAAAAGAGCAACTACCGGATATAAGTGCAGAAAATATAGTTTCTGAACCCAGTCGCAAAAACACCGCCCCTAGTATCGCATTTATATCATTTAAAATAATGCAGCATAATGCTGAAGGAACCCTTATTGTAGCTCCTTCAGATCATCTTATATTAGATAATATCACTTTTCAACAGACTTGCAAAAAAGCAATAGAATTTGTAGAAAATAACAACGCACTGATAACTTTAGGCATTAAGCCTACTTATCCAAATACAGGATATGGATACATACAACGTGAGGCTGTGGCTGTAGAAAACAATGTTTATAAAGTAAAAACATTTACAGAAAAGCCCAATCTTGAACTTGCTAAAACCTTTTTATTAAGCGGAGACTTCTTATGGAATGCCGGTATTTTTATCTGGAAAGTATCTGCAATTATACAAAGGTTTGAAATACATCAGCCGGAAATCTATGAACTATTTACAGCAGAAAAAGAAAGGCTTAATACTTCTGAAGAAAAAGAGGCTATAGAAAGGATCTATCCCTTATGCTCAAGTATATCTATAGATTATGCAATAATGGAAAAAGCCAATAATGTGTATGTTATTCCCAGCAGTTTTGGCTGGAGTGATCTTGGTACCTGGGCAAGCACTTATGATAATCTGGAAAAAGATTATTTAGGCAATGCAATAGCAGGTGATAAGGTAATGGTAATTGATTCAACGCAGTGCATGATTGCTGCCCCTCATGAAAAATTGCTTTTATTACAAGGATTAAATGATTTTATTGTCATAGACACAGATGACGTTTTATTAATTTGTAAAAAAGAAAAGGAACAGGAAATAAAGGAATATATAGCTGAAGTTAAAAGAAATATTGGTGATAAATATTTATAAACAGAAATAGCAGGTAAAGAAGCATTTAAAAAACGGCTTTAATTTGTAAGTGTTTTTTTACCTGTGGTTTTAAGTTTTAATCTGTTAATCGTGTAAATATAATTTTCCTTGCCAACTTGTAGTTAAAACACTCTTTGCCACATTAATCAAACTGGCTGTTTGATGTAATATTGAATATTCAAAACACTTGTATTGTTTCGAAATATATTGCAAATATCTTTTTTTCTTCTCTTAATAGTCTTACTATCTGAACCAGGATTTTCACAATTGACAACCGTAAGCGGAACAGTTTACGATATTACAAAAAAAACACCTATGGAACTTGTAAGTGTTTTAAGTACCTCCGGCAGAGGAACAGTTACTGACTCATCAGGAAAATACAGTTTAAGTTTAAATGAAACAGACTCTATCTACTTTTCTTTTTTGAATAAATCCACTCCTAAATACGCAATAAGCAGTATTCAAAATCCAGGAGCCTTTGACATTTCTATCTTGCGAAAAATAAAGGAATTACCGTCAGTTTTTCTGAAACAAAGAAATTATCGCTTAGACTCGTTGCAAAACAGGTTAGATTATGAGAAAATTTTTAATTATAGAAAACCAGGACTGCGAACGTCAATGAATTCTTCAGAAGTAAATCCTGTAGCAGGGTTAGATCTTGACGAACTAATTAATATGTTTAAATTTAAAAAGAATAAAAGAATGCTATCTTTTCAAAGAAGATTAGAGCAGGATGAAAAGGAAAGATATATAAGTCATCGTTTCAATAAAGGATTGGTTAAAAAGCTTACAGGATTAAATCCTCCTGAAATAGATAGTTTTATGACAGAGTTCAGACCAACATTCGACATGGCTTCACAATTTAATGACCTTGAATTCGGCCAATTTATCGTGGAAGCCTTCAAGTATTATAAAGCAGGAATAAAAATAGATAAACAGGTATTTAAAAGAGAAGAGGAATAAAATATAATTGTATTTTATTAAATACCGCCTGCAAAGCAGTGGTAGTTGTTAGAAATTATTTTGATCATCGTTTTCTTCTAATTTTTCCATTTCATCACCTCAGAGACTATAGTAAC
>JAABUS010003702.1_pt1 | contig 24036 bp, 27 predicted proteins | sample 5560161 | NCBI WGS metagenome assembly JAABUS01 (sample SAMN10711885, study PRJNA513376) | rock metagenome | isolation source: Antarctica rocks | place: Antarctica: Victoria Land, Trio Nunatak nord | collected 2016-01-04
TCGGCTATCCGCGCCGCCTGCTCCATCCCTATCGGGTTGTGGCCGCGATGCTCCCTATGGAAGTCACTTTCGGGCATGTATCGAAGTATACCCGCAAGACCGCATATGTGCAAATGTATGCGAATAAGGGCGTGACACCGAGATCGCGGTCCAAACCGTTGACTACTTGAGTAACCACGGTTACTCTATAGCTGAGTCGGACCGAGGATGAAGGAGTGCATGGTTGGTTGGTAAAACGAGAGGCGCACAGAGGCCGGGGACGAAGATGCAGCCGGTCGGGTTTTGGGAGGCGTTCTGGTTCTGGGTTAAGCTCGGCTTCATCAACTTCGGCGGTCCTGCGGGCCAGATCGCGATCATGCACAAGGAGTTGGTCGAGCGGAAGAAGTGGGTCTCGGAGGGGCAGTTCCTCCGGACGCTGAACTTCTGCATGATCCTGCCCGGCCCCGAGGCCCAGCAGGTCGCCACATACATAGGGTGGCGTTTGCATGGCGCGCGCGGCGGGATCGTGGCGGGCTCCTTCTTTGTGATCCCTTCGATCTTCGTCTTGCTCCTGCTCTCCTGGCTGGCCGCCGCCCACTCGGACATAGCGGCCGTGAGGGGCCTGCTCTACGGGGTGCAGCCGGTGGTGATCGCGGTGGTACTCTCCGCCGTTATCAGGATCGGAGGTCGGACACTAAACCATGCCGTGCTGGTGGCCTTCGCCGTAGCGGCGTTCGTCGCCATCTACTTCCTCTCCATCCCTTTCCCGGCGGTCGTTGCCGCCGCTGCTCTCGGAGGGTTGGTCTTGCGGCGTCCCCTGCCAGGCGTGTTCGCGGCTCAGGGACATGGCTCCGGGGATGGTGAGGACGATACGGGAGTAGTCAAGGAGGCGCGTGCCGGGGAGCGGCCGTCCGCAATGCGCAACCTGAAGCTCCTTGGGATCTTCGTCCTGCTGTGGACCGTGCCGGTCGAAGCACTCTTTCTCTGGCGCGGCGGAGGAGACGTACTCGTTCACGAGGCCTTCTTCTTCACGGGCGCGGCCTTCGTGACCTTCGGCGGGGCCTACGCGGTCTTGAGCTACATAGCCCACGCCGCGGTCGCGGGATACGGATGGCTGTCGGCGGGCCAGATGGTGCAGGGACTGGCCCTCGCCGAATCGACGCCGGGGCCCCTGATCATGGTCACCCAGTACGTCGGGTTCCTCGGCGCGTGGAACAACCCAGGCGGGTTCGACCCCCTCTTCAACGGTGTCCTCGGGGCGCTGGTCACCACCTTCGTCACTTTCTTGCCGTGCTTCTTGTTTATCTTCCTGCTGGCTCCATACGTGGAGATGCTCTCGGAGAACCGGTGGGTGCAGGCGGCTCTGGTGGGCGTCACGGCGGCCGTAGTCGGCGTGATCGCGAACCTGGCCGTCTTCTTCGCGATCCGGGTCCTGTTCCCCCACGGTGTTTCGCCGGGAGGGCTCGACGTCTTTGCCCTCCTCCTGGCCGGGGTCTCTTTCGCACTGATCCAGAGGCTCAAGGTTCCGATCCACTTCATGGTGCCGCTGGGCGCGGTTGCCGGCATGATCTGGACGCTAATGTAGTTGAGAGAGAAAGACTAGGAAGGTCATCATGTTCGCCGTTGGAGACATCTTTATCTATGCCGTACTGTCCGGAGTGCTCACCACGGCGGTGCTCGCTACACAGGCCTGGAGCCGCGGACGGGCTCGTTTCGTCGTAGCCGGCCTCGCCGCGACCGCTGGCTTCGCCGCCTGGAACCTGACCCTGAACGCCACGCACGCCACCGGGTTCAACGTGGATGCGCCGATCGTCGGGGTTAGCTGGGCCGATGCCGGCAGCGGGGTCCTGGCTTTCTTCGTCACCGCATTGGCTCTCGGGTTGGTCGCGGCGCGAGACGAGACGGCGGGGCGAGTCGTCGGCGCCGCGAGCGTAGCGGGTGTGATCGCGGTGCTCGTAGATCTCTTCGTGCTTTGATGGCTTGTTCCGCACACGGCTCCGCACACGAGAGGAAAGGCTAGGACGAGTATGGAGAACGAAACGCGCTGGCTCATCCTGATCTACCGCATCCCCAGGGAGCCGTCCCGCCCGAGGGTAGCGGTGTGGCGCAAACTTAAGGTCCTCGGCGCCCTCTACCTGCAGGACGGGGTGGTCGCGCTTCCCGAAGACGCCGTCACGCGCGAGCAGCTAGAGTGGCTGCAACTCACGATCCGGGAGGCCGGAGGAGAGGCGACGCTCTGGGAGGCATCTCCCAACACGCTGGCGGAGGGTCAGAAGCTGGTGGAAGCCTTCCGTTCTTCGCGCCAAGAAGCATACACAAACATAATCACCGAAGCAGAACGCATCCGGCGCAAGGCCGAACTCGGGGGCGATCGCGCAGGGCTGCTCGATGAACTTGGAAAGCTGGAGAAGGAGTTCAGAGCGGAGCGCCGCAGGGACTATTTCGGATCTCCGGCGAGAAGACAAGCCGCCGCGGAACTCAAGAAGGCTCGCCAGGCGATCAGGACTGGCGAGCGCGCAGCAGAAGAACCGGACGCCGGGAGCGCCGGCTGATGCGCTGGGCTACCCGCCGCGGGTGCCACGTGGACCGGACCGCCTGCGTCTGGCTGATAAGGCGCTTTTTGGACCCGGATGCCACCTTCTCCTTCTTCAGGGACCCGGACAAAGCACCCAAGGACGCCGAGCTCTTCGACGTGGCCGGGGCGAGGCTCTCCCACCACGGCGAAGACTGCTCATTCGAGACCTTCCTCAAGGAGTACGGTCTCGAAGACCCTGTGCTCTCCGAAATCGCGGAGATCGTCCACGACGCGGATCTCATGGACGAGAAGTACGGTCGCTCCGAGTCCGAGGGGCTGGACGCCATCGTCCGCGGCATGCAACTCTCCCTCCCCGACGACGAGGCGCTCATCCACCACACCGACGCCCTCTTCGAGGGCCTCTACACCTACCTGAGCCGGGAAGTGCTGTGATCGGAACAGGAAACGACGAAGGCTGAAATGATAGCGAGATCATCATACGGCAAGAGCCTGCTCGTCCTGCTACTCCTCTGCCTCGCCTTCGGGTGTGCCGCCCAAAAGCACGAGACCTCCGCGCTCCACCAGGTCGGAAAAACCCAACTTCCCGGCGTGGACGGCAGGATCGATCACCTGGCGATAGACACCAAGGACAAGCGGCTCTTCATTGCTGCTCTGGAGAACAACACCATTGAGGCCATCGACCTAAAAACGGACAAGAGGATCGGTGAGATCCGAGGCCTTAAGGAGCCGCAGGGAGTAGCCTACGTGCCCGAAACCGGAAGGCTCATCGTCACCAACGGCGGCGGAGCGTCGGTCGGCATCTACGATGACCGGACGCTGCAGCACATCGGCGATATACAGCTAGGGGAAGACCCGGACAACGTCCGATACGATGCCGCAGCCGGGCGCGTTTACGTCGGCTACGGTAACGGCGCAGACTCGGCGCTCGGGGTGATCGACCCCAAGACGGACAAAAAGGTGGCGTCTATCCAACTGAGCGGTCACCCCGAGTCATTCCAACTGGAGAAGAACGGCCAGAGGATCTTCGTCAACGTCCCCACCTCGCAAGCCATCGAGGTCGTGGACCGCAAAAAGGGTGCGGTCGTCGCCAACTGGCCCATAAAGGGTGCTTCGGACAACTTCCCCATGGCCCTGGACAACTCCGACCATCGGCTGTTCGTCGGTACCAGAAACCCCGCCAGGCTAAGAGTGCTCGACACCGGGACGGGGAAGACGGTGGCAAATCTCGACTCCGTCGGCGATGCCGACGATATCTTCTATGATGGCAAGACCAGGCGCCTCTACGTCTCGGGCGGCGAGGGAGCGGTCGAGGTCTTCCAGCAGAAGACTCCAAACGACTACAAATCGATCGGCGAGACCACCACCGCGAAGGGCGCTCGCACGTCGCTGTTCGTGCCCACCTCACGCATGCTCTACGTCGCGGTGCCAAACTACGAGGTCCGGCAAGCACAGGTTCGCGCTTTCGAGGTTGGATCAGGGGAGTGACATTCCCGTCTGAAGTGAACAGAGAGACAATCCGGGAGATTGCCCCTGGTGACAGCTACACCGTCACCGGGACCTATAGACACGGTAGAGTCTGGGAAAGGCAAACTTGATGCCAGTCGAATTCTTGACCGAAGAGCACCGGCGCGCCTACGGACGCTACGCCGGAGAGCCCACCACAGAGCAGCTCACCCGGTACTTCCACATCGACGACGCGGATAAACACCTTATCGCTATGCGTAGAGGAGATCACAACCGCTTGGGCTTCTGCCTGCAGCTCGTTACCGTCCGTTTTCTGGGCACCTTCCTCGCCGATCCGACCGATATACCCGACGGTGTCGTCTCCTATATCGGAAGGCAGCTCGGCATTGAGAGGGAGGTCCACGTGTTGCCGCGCTACCTGGAGCGCGAGCCCACGCACCGCGAACACGCCGCAAAGATTCGAAGCATCTACGGCTACCGGCCCTTCGGAGCACAACCAGAGCAATTCCGCCTTACACGCTGGCTTTATGGGCGGGCCTGGCTCTCCCCAGAGCGCCCGAGCGTGCTCTTCGACCTGGCTACCGCCTGGCTTCTGGAGCGCAAGATCCTCCTACCCGGACCAACCACGCTGGAGCGTCTTATCTCCAGGGTTCGCGGGCGGGCGAACACCAGACTTTACCGCAGGCTCTCCCGGCTCCCCGAGGAGCACCACAGAGACCGATTGGAACGGTTGCTCTCGGTAGAAGCGGGCACACGCCAGACTACCCTCGACAGGCTCAGGCGCTCCCCGACCCGTATCAGTGGCGCGGAGCTGGTGAGGACGCTGAACCGCTTCAGGGAGGTACGTTCGCTGGGGGCCGGCTCGCTCGACCTCTCCAGCGTGCCGCCCGGTAGGATAGACGCCCTTGCACGCGTGGCCGCCTCTGCAAAGGCGCAGGCGCTCGCCCGCATGCCTGAAGAGAGAAGGTTAGCCACCCTCGTGGCCTTCGCCTGCAAGCTCGAAGCGCAAGCCCAAGACGACGCCCTGGACCTCTTCGACGTGCTCGTGAGCGACCTGGTACGTAAGTCCAAGGGTACAGACCGCAAGGAACGTTTCCGTACGCTGAAGGACCTCGACGCCGCGGCACTCACCCTCAAGGAAGCCTGCGAGCTATTGCTCGACCCGGAGTTCACCGACGAACGGAGCCTGGGAGAGGTACGGGTTCTGCTCTTCGCCCGCATGAGCAAGGAGGAGCTCTCCCACGCGGTCGGCAGGGTGGTACAGATAGCGCGTTACCCCGACGAAGAGCACCAGAGAGAGCTCCTGAAGAGGTGGCAGACCGCGAGAGCGTTTCTTCCCGACCTCCTAGCCACCATCGACTTCCGCGGTACGGAAGCGGCGGCCCCCGTGCTGGAGGCTCTCGAATACATGAGGGGAGCCGGCTGGAAGGGACGGTATCTCGCGGACGATGCCCCTCTGGCGGCGGTAGGGAAGGGCTGGGAACGCATGCTAGCGGACGGCAACGCCAATGGCAACGCTGCCGGCAAGAAGGTGGACCGCAAGGCTTACTCGCTGGGGGTAGTGGAGGCTCTCGGCGACGGTCTGAGGCGCCGGGACGTCTACGTCTCGCCGAGCGAACGGTGGGCGGATCCGCGAGCCAAGCTTCTCTCGGGGGCCGCGTGGGAGACGGCTCGTCCGCAGGTGCGAAGGACGCTGGAGTTACCCGCCAACCCGGAAGAGTACCTCGGAGAACTCGAGGAGAGACTCGACACAGCCTACCGCCGCACGGCCGAGAATCTGCCCCACAACGCCGCGCTGAAGTTGGGGTTCACAGGGCGGGGCGCGGACGCCCTTGACATCGCGAGACTTGATGAGATCGACGAGCCTGTCTCTCTCATCGAGTTGAGAGACAGACTCTCCGATTTGCTCCCGAGGGTTGACTTGCCCGAACTTTTGTTGGAGGTTCATGAGAGGACTGGCTTCGCCGATGCCTTTACCCACGTGGCCGAGGGCAGCCACCGCGTGGATGACCTCCCGAAGAGCGTGTGCGCCGTGCTGCTCGCGGAGGCCTGCAACATTGGTCTCGAGCCGCTCGTGAAGGCAGAGGATCCGGCGCTCACGCGCTCCCGGCTCTCCTGGGTCCAGCAGAACTACTTGCGCGCCGATACTCTGACGGAGGCAAACGCCTGCCTCGTGGACGCTCAGGCCGAGATACCCATCACTCAGGTCTGGGGCGGAGGCGAGCTCGCCTCCGTGGACGGACTCCGGTTCGTCGTGCCAGTGAGGACCATAAACGCCGGCCCCAACCCCAAGTATTTTGGCCGCGGCAGGGGCATCACCTACCTCAACTACGTCTCCGACAAGTCCACCGGCTTCCATGGCATGGTCATCCCCGGTACACTGCGTGATTCCTTGTTCGTGCTTGACGGATTGCTTGAGAACAGGACAAACCTAAAGCCCGTGGAGGTGACCTCCGACACGGCCGGGTATTCGGACGTGATCTTTGGCCTGTTCGCGCTCTTGGGTTACCAGTTCAGCCCTCGGCTGGCCGACGCCGGAGAGGCCCGCTTCTGGCGTATGGACAGTAACGCGGACTACGGTCCTTTGAACGGCATCTCCCGCAGCAGGATAAAGGCGGACCTGATAAGCGAGAACTGGGACGATCTGCTGCGCGTGGCCGGATCGCTCAAGCTGGGGACGATGACGGCCTCGGAATTCGTTCGGACCCTGCAGGCACCGCAGAGGATCTCTTCGCTGGCAGGAGCCATAGCAGAGGTTGGCCGGGCGGCAAAGAGTCTATTCCTGCTCTCCTACGTAGACGACGAAGCGTACCGTAGGAAAATCCTCGTGCAGCTAAACCGCCACGAGAAGCGCCACAGCGTGGCGAGGAAGGTCCTCCACGGCCAACGCGGCGAGATACGCAAGAAGTACCGGGAGGGTCAGGAAGACCAACTCAGCGCTTTGGGCTTGGTGGTCAACGCGATAGCCCTCTGGAACAGCCTCTACCTCGACGAGGCTGTCCGGCGCGTGCGGGGGGAGGGCGAGGAAGTAAGAGATGAGGACCTCGCGCGGGTCTCTCCGCTCTCCCACTCCCACCTGAACGTGCTCGGACGCTACAACTTCGAGTTAGACGAATCGGTAGTGGAAGGAGGCATGCGTCCGTTGCGAGATCCCACAGACATAGATGAGTACGAGATTTTCGTTGGTCCTTAGCGTACGTTTTCGCTCCGCTGCTACTCACGCTCCGTGCCGCTCCTTTTTGCGAGGGTAATACAGGTAGCCGTAGGATATCCGTGAGACTAAGTGCTAGGAAGGAACCACTTTGAACGAGTTGTACGTGTCCTTGGCGGCTATTGGGGGACTACTATTGCTGCTCGGCATGCTCGGAGGTCTCCTCAAGGAACGTACCCCTGTCTCGGAACCTCTGATCGCGCTGCTTGCGGGCGTACTGATCGGCCCGGCGGCGCTCGGGCTGCTCGATCTCTCAGGGCTGGGCAACCAAACGCTAATCTTGCAAGAGGCTGCGCTCGTCACGCTCGGCATCGCCCTGGTGGGGGTGGCGCTGCGCCTGCCAGTCGGCTACGCCAGCTCCAACTGGCGGCTGCTAGTTGTTCTGCTCGGGATCGTGATGCCGCTCATGTGGATCGCCAGCGGCCTTTTAGTGTATCTCTTCCTGGGACTTCCCTTCTGGGTATCGGTGCTCATAGGTGCCATTGTGACCCCGACGGATCCGGTGGTGGCAAGCTCGATCGTATCGGGCGGGGTGGCCGAGCGAAACCTGCCCGCGAAGTTGCGCCACGCGATCTCCGCGGAGTCCGGCTTCAACGACGGGCTCGCGCTTCCCTTCGTCGTACTGCCCATACTCGTGCTCACCCAGCCGCCGGGCGAGGCCATCTCGCACTGGCTGACCCGCACGGTTCTCCTGGAGATAGTGGCGGGAGCGGCGGTGGCCGCTCTGATGGGTTACTTGGCCGGCAAGACCTTGAGGTGGGCTGAGAGAAAAGAGACCATGGAGCGCACGTCGCTGCTCACCATCAGCCTCGCCCTATCTTTGACCGTGCTCGGTGTCACCGAACTCTTGCACCTAAACGGGGTCTTGGCGGCCTTCGTAGCGGGGATGGTCTTCAACTTCGCCGGCAGCAGCAACGCCAAGGAGAGCCAGGAGGAGATCCAGGAAGCCATCTCCCGCTTCTTCGACCTGCCCATCTTCGTGCTCCTCGGGATGGCGCTGCCATGGGAGGGGTGGCTGAAGCTGGGGTGGAGCGGTCTCCTCTTCGTCGCGGCGGTGATCCTGCTTAGGCGGCTACCAGCGATGCTGGCGTTGAGACCCTTTCTGGGACCACTGCGGGACAACACTAAGAACGTCCTGTTCCTTGGGTGGTTTGGCCCTGTGGGAGCAGCCGCACTCTACTACGCCGCTTTCTCGTTGCGCGAGACGGGCATAGAGGAGGTGTGGGTCGTCGGTAGCCTCGTCATATGCGCCTCTGTATTAGTCCACGGCGTGACCGCTACACCGCTCACTAAACTCTACGGCAAGTTACCTCAAGGCTGATGAGACGTCCAGGTTCCTGGTTATGCACCCGACCCGAGCCTACATGCCTTTCCACTTCACCGATGCCCTTACAGACTGCCGCGGCCTCCGGCCTTGCCCCCTGCGCGCGGTTCGGATTGTAAATCCGCCCCGTGCTCGGGCTCTTTGTGTCCTCTGCCCCGATGTTACAATCATGTTACAAGCGCCCGAATTTATTTCCTGATCAAGCAGTTACATAATCAACCACATAATACCCCTGCGAGATCAGGCTACGCCACCATACAACCGGAGGACTTTACACATCTCGATACAGATAGCTTTTGACACTGTGGACGGACACACCGAGAGCCTGGGCTATCTCGGGTGTCCGGAGGCCCTCAGCGGCCATCCTGCGAGCCTGTGCGCGCCTCTTGGCGGCCCTGGTGAGGTATTGGTTACGGGCCATCTCAGGGTTCTTGCGCTCGCGGTCCCGCCGGCGACGCTCCTCGTCACCGATGAGGGTCTTGAGGCGGCGCTCCTCCTCAGGCGTGATCTCCAGCCAGTCGATGATGGTTTGGTTCCTAAAACGGTATCTGGGGTCTACCTCGATACCGGCCCACTCCACCCGCTTATCCGCCGCATACATATGGGCCGTGCGCCAGATCGCGTGCATTTTTGAGTGAGTATGCCCTTCCGTCCAGCCCCCCACCTCCTCGGCCAGAGCGCAGAGTTCCCGGTGCAGAACCTGGGGCGGAGATAGCCAGGTCATAGCCACGCCTGCGAGAAAGAGCCACCGGTCGCGGAAGTCCGGCATGGGATCTCCAAACCAGCGCAGCTCTCTCAGAGCCTGCAAATCACTGAGACGAGCCTCCCAAAGCGTGGCGGCCGTAAATCCCTCTGGCGGCGTCCACAGAGGCTTCTGAGCGCGTCTGAGGGCCTTGTGAATTCTAATGTCGTGCAGCTCGGCGCGGGTGAGCGGCAGGATTCTTTCAGCCAGCTCGTCGAAGGTCCTCACCTTACCGATGGTGGTAAGGGCCTCAACAGGCTCCCCGGCCGTTCGATTACGAGTGCCGACTACCCGCAGTACCCTCGCGGCGTCCCGCGCCTTGGGGTCGGCGCCGAGGAGTGCGAGCATGCCCTGGATGCGCTCCTGACATGCGCTCCACCTGGGGAGCGCCTGGCGAGGTAGCGGATGGTGCAACCATACTAGGTAGATGCCCCGTCCGCTGGAGATCGCCACCGACGGCTCGGGTACCCTGGACATCGAGAGCGTACCGAGCGCCAGCTCCAGGATGCTGTGAGGGTCTTGCCCTGCAAGGTCCGGACGGCTGTAGTAGTCGATGTCGGCGAAGAGAGCGCCCAAACTCAGGAGCTTGGAGATCGTACGCGCGCCCCTAAAGCGCTGTGTGCTGAGGTAGACGTCCTCCTGGCCCTGGTGGTGATTGAGGAGTCCCAAGGCTACCTCTACCGGGTAGACGGTCTGTGACCATTTGCCGCCCGTTTTGGTGGCGACTGCGACGGTACCCTTACCGCCGGCGTGCAACAGTTCACCGTGTTCGCGCGGGGTGCGCACACGCGGTCCGTCCTCCGGGTACAGCGCTAGTGCTAGTTGGTTGGTCGCTCCAGGTGGTGAGCGCATCGCCGTCTCCTAGATCGAGCGGCGCTGCCCTCGCTCCCACTGCTAGCACAAAACAAGAAAATATCCTTTTGTCCTTGTTCTTATCAGCCCGTTAAGTAGGGCTGTGGTAGCATTATGGGAGCGGCGAGTGTTGGAGATCCTGCCGGGGCCTCCTCGCCGCTTTTTCATGTCATCGTACAAGAGTCGCCTATCCGGCCAGCCTTGTCTCCTCGTCCTCATGCGTCGCCTCAAACTCCAGCTCGCGCAGGATCGCGCGCTCAACGAAGTCCTTGATAGTCTCGTCATTGGACGCCACGGCGACACGTAGCTGGCGCCGCAGGTCCGGATCCAGATCCACTGTGACCCTCGTCCTTCCCACCGTCTCGATCCTCCAATGTGACAATACGACTCTCTCCAGCGTAGCGCCGTGAAGATGCCGACGCCAAGGTTCGAGACTATCAATTAGAAAAACCACAACATATAGTGCTCTAACTAATCGGAAGCGGATCTAGAAGCGCTCTCCCAGTTCCGAGTCCAGCTACCTGCACCGCTCCTGGGCAGTGATGGTTCTGGCGCTTCCACTCGGCTGCCAGACCCTCACACCTTCGTCCGTGCTCTATGGCGCTCTTCCAGTCGGCAAGGAGGGCCATCAGCATCAGACGTGCGGTTTGCCTTAATTCCCTGGGTCTTTGCCGTCGCTCACGAGCCCAATGGCGCTCGTTTTCACGCTCTGTTGGTTAGAGGGCGCTCTAGCAGAGTTCACACTCTTCGGCAATTTTGCTGGCAAGCCGGTACAATGTGGGCATGACTCTGAAGAAAATGACCACTTACATTGACGAGAATCTACTACGCTCGGCAAAGGTCCACGCCGCCCGGAGCGACGGCAAAATCTACGAGGTCATCAACGAGGCCCTCAAACGATACCTTGACGACTCCGGACAGGTGCAGGTGTCCCTGGCTGAGGCGCTCTCGGGACAAGCCCCTAGGAGGCGGACGCCCGGTGTGCCTCGTGAGAGAGCGGTGAAGCTAGAAGAAGGCGACACGCTCTCCGAGGCAGTGATTGCCGAGCGCGAGAGCCGAGATTACTAGCCACACTCTCCGGGTTTGATCCTCTACCTGGACACCTCTGCCCTGGTCAAGCTCTATGCCGAGGAACCAGGACGCGAAGAGGTACAGAGTGCTCTCAAGAAGGCGCGCGTGGTGGCAGTCTCCGAGATCGGCTACGTCGAGGCCTGCTCCGCCCTGGCCCGCAAAGAGCGCGAGGGGTCCTTCTCCACGGATGAGCACGACGCCACCGTGGAGCAGCTCCAGCGGGACTATCGGGAGGTCTACCTGTCCCGTCCTGTCACTGGGAACCTGATCGCCCGCGCCGGCGCCCTGGCCCGAGAGCACGCCCTGCGCGCCTACGACGCCGTCCACCTGGCGACCGCCCTGATCCTGCGTGAGGAGGCGGAAGAGACTTTGGAATCAGAGGAGCGCTCCGGGGAAGATGTTCACGTCCCAAGGATAGAGCTCCTGACCTACGACTCCTCCCTGGCCGAAGCGGCCCGCGAAGAAGACTTAGCTTATGAGCCAGATGCATCTCCCCTACCCGGCGATCGGCAAGAAAGAGAATTGCCGACATAGCTCTTCTCGAAACCTAGGCGTGCTGCAGAATACTGTGGCTAGAGCTTCATGTGGGGCGAGCAGAAGCCGGCCAGGAAGTCGGATACGTCCACGACTACGTCCTCCGCCTCCTCCGGCGCTCCACGCCGCTCCAGCACGTCCCGTGCGCGGGTCAACTCCTCGTAGAGAGCGTCCCTGGGGTAGCCCGTGTCCAAGAGCCCAGCGGCGTAGCCCCTGAGCGTCAGCAGGGCTCGCTCGTAGGGTTCGGCCAGCGCCAGGTCCGCGACCCGCTCGGCTACATCTAGCTGTCTCGCTTCCATGATGCCCTCCATTATCGCACGGGCCGCCAGAACTGGCGCGTCGCGTGTATCGTCCGCTCGTAGTCCTCGAATGGCATCGGGCGCGAGGGCTCGAGGAACCCGTGCCCCTCCGGGTTGGCCGGGTCGGGTCGGTAGGCCAGCTCACTCGGCAGCTTGTCCGTCTCGAGCTCGAAGACTGGATCTTTGCCGTTGCCGCCATGCTCGCGCGGCAGGCGCAAAGGATGAAGGTTGGTTATCGGCGGCGGGCTCACGCTCGTGCCGCCCATCCCCGGCCCCACCGTTCCGTCCTCGTTCACCGGGATGTCCACGTCTTGCCGGGCGGCCAGGAACCGTGCCGTCTTCCCAACCAACGGCAGGCCGTCCAGATCATCCGCCCTCATCGCTCGCAGGACTCTCACGAGGCGCTGTAAGGTTCTCTAAGCGTCTGCGCCACAGTACCAGCCGTCGTACCCCTCCCAGAGCCTCACGCAGCGCTCCAAACCACGCGTTAGCGGTCCGTAGCCGTGAGTCGCCGGAGGACCTTATCGGATAGCTCCGGATCGTCGGCGAGCTCCATCAATAGAGCCCGGACCACGCGCATCCCATCCGTGTCGTTGTCGTAGGCGAAATCTCGTAAAAACTTGTGCTCGGTCCTCGGCAGATCAACGGTGATCCGCTTGGTCCCCTCCCGCCTGGTCGCCCTGGTCGTGCTCCCCTCGGCAGGGATCGCGGCGGCGGGTTGCACCTGGCGAGAGCCGCGCTGCAACGCCCGGCGGGCGCTGCCACCCTTCTTCTCCGTCACGATACCTCCTCGCCCAGTAACTCGCGGGCAACGCTCTCGTAGTCGCCCGTGTCCTCGATACGCGCTCCGAAAGCGCCAGAGTACCGCCCTAGCTCGGGGATCTCCGTCCGGAGTATCGGTAGCTCCATCTCCTCCATCGCCGCGCGGGCGTCCTTACCTTCGCGGCTGATCCTGCGGGACCTGGTAAGCAGGACGTAGAAAGACAGCCCGGTCATGTCCTCCACGTCGGCGACCAACTCGAGAGTCGGCAACACGCGGTCGAGGTCGATGAGGGTCGGAGGGATAGCCACGAGCGCCACATCAGCGCCCAGGAGCGCGCTACGGGCTATCAGCAGTTCACCAGGAGGCGTGTCATAGACAATGTACTCGTAGTCGCCCTCGAAGGCCCTGACTCGCTTGTGGGAATCCTTCACTGGGAGCCCCATCACCGCAAACGACAACGCTCCACCGTCCTCCTCGGCGCCTTCGGCCCATGACAGGGCGCTCCCCTGCGGGTCGCAGTCCACGAGAAGCGTTCGTCCCCGTCGGGATAGAGCGGTCGCCAGGAAGAAGCTAGATATCGTCTTCCCGCTCCCGCCCTTGAGGTTAACAACCGCCAGCTTCACTAATGCGCCTCCCTTATCTACTGATTTACTGTTATCAGTATAGCAGTAGATACGCTTTACAGTTCAACCGTGCATCAGTATTCCCGTACACAATAGGATTTATTGCTGGTTGTGAAACACTAACCTCCGGTTGCGGGCGGTGCTTCGGACCGGTCTGACCCGTATTGCTTGAGGCCCTGCGGGTGCCCTGTTCGTGACACGTCGGCCGGTTCTCGCACCGACCCGCGACCGCCCGGAGCGGGGCGTGACCTAATAGAAGCTTGCCTCGGAGGAGGCCCGTCACAGCGTCGTCCGCCTTCCCGATCGCCGGGCGAGTAAGGGCCACGGCGAGAGAAGGAGGGACACAAGTGTTGGCGACTATCGCAGGAGAGCCCGGGAGGCCGGTCGGGGTGGTTTTGGGTGGGGACACGCACCTGGACGCCCACGTGGCGGTTGCGATGGATCACCTGGGCAGGGCCCTGGGAACGTTGTCCATCCCGACGAACGCCGGTGGCTACCGGGACCTGCTCTCGTGGGCCAAGGGGTTCGGCCTTCTCAAGACGGCTGGCGTCGAGGGTACGGGCAGCTACGGGGCGGGGCTTGCCCGCCACTTGAGGGCGGCCGGCGTGGAGGTCTTGGAGGTGGAGCGCCCCAAGCGCCGGCGGCCGCGCCGCGGGATCGGCAAGTCCGACCCCATCGATGCCGAGCTCGCCGCCAGGGCCGTGCTATCCGGCGAGGTTGCGGGGGTCTCCAAGAGCGCCGACGGGCGGGTGGAGGCGATCCGCGCGCTGCGCTCGGCCCGCCGCTCTGCCGTGAAGGCCAAGACCCAGGCCGGCAACCAACTCCGGGCACTCCTCCTGACCGCCCCGGACGATCTGAGGGATCGCCTACGGGGACTGACCACGAGGAAACTCGTGTCGGCATCCTGCCGCCTGCGCCCGGCCGCGGGGGTCGCTACCCCCGAGGCGGCCACCAAGCTCGCGATGAGGTCGGTCGCCCGGCGCCACAGGACGCTCTCCGAAGAGATCGCCGAGCTCGACGCACGGATCGGGGAGCTGGTGGCCCAGGTGGCCCAGGTGGCCCCCGGCCTGGTCTCCCTGCCAGCCGTCGGGGTCGAGGCGGCCGCGACGCTGCTGGTGTTGGCCGGGGACAACCCCGAAAGGCTGAGGAGCGAGGCCTCCTTCGCCAGCCTCTGCGGCGTGGCACCGATCCCGGCCTCTTCGGGGAAGGTGGTGCGCTACCGGCTCAACCGCGGCGGCAACCGGGACGCCAACCGCGCCCTGCACATGGTCTGCGTGGTCAGGATGAAGGAGACGCGCACCCGCGAGTACGTCGCAAAACGCACCGCCGAGGGCAAGAGCAAGCGCGAGATCATGAGGTGCCTCAAGCGCTACGTCGCCCGTGAGGTCTACCGGGAGCTGGTGCGTTCGCCAGCGGTTCCGATCTGTGTCGAGACTTGATGCTCTATTGACATATAGGAGCGTCACCAAAACACACGCTAAGGGATTTGTAGCGTTTTTGTGGCATTGTGCTGCCAACAGGTTCTGATAATGAGCATTTCTCGTAATGATTCCGAGCTGGGCTGCTGATAATGCGCAGTCCAGACCCTCACATCTGCCACAAAGAGCTTCTGATAACAAGCAAATAGCGTCCTTGATACCGCTTGATCGTCTTAGCGGGTGAAATCGTTCGGGTAATACTCAAACCCCAGGGACCGTTGCTCGCCACCACCAAGGTGGCAACGCCGAAAGCCGCCCGCCGGCTCGGGAAGGCTCGGCTGGCACGCTGGCTGAAAGCGAGGGGTGCTCTCAAGTCGAACTCTCTGGCCGAACGAATAGTAGATGCCGCCAAACAGCAGTGCCACGAGACGCCAGTCGCCGAGGTGAAGGCCGCACTCAGTGCCGAGATCGCCTCTGAAGTGCTCAGGATCGGGCGGCGATTGGATGAGCTCGACTCGCGTCTCGAAGAGCTGATCGAGGCTGATCTCAGAGGAGCGGTGGTTAGAAGCCTACCTGGCATGGGACTCGTATTGACGGCGGAACTACTGGCGGAGCTAGGTGATGTCTCCCGCTTCGGCTCCGCTAACAAGCTTGCTGCGGCGGCGGGTGTCGTACCTGTGCTGAGAGCTTCAGGGAAGGTCTCCTACCAGCGTAGAGCAAGAAAGGGTAACCGCGCCCTGAAGAGGGTTTTCTACCGCTCGGCGTTCTGCGCGCTCTCTTGCAACGGGCCGAGCCAGGAATACTACCGACGCAAGCGCGCGGAAGGGAAAGGTGCTCAGCAAGCGATCATTGCTCTAGCCAGACGGAGAGTCAATGTGCTGTGGGCGATGCTCAGAGACGGTGCACTATACGAGGATCCGGCTGCAGAGGCGGCTTGAAAAAAGCGTCAGGATACTCTCCCCCCTAGAGGAGTTCTTCCCGAAGCTGGCGGGTCTCCGGCGGCTTCCCAGCGTGCGCCACTTCGTGTCGTTTGAGGCACCAGAGGAGCCGCTGGAAGCCATCCGTGAGGCTAGGGAGGCGTCTTCCGAACAGGACGGGGGCGTCACGCTCATCCGGTCGAGTGCATGCCGCCGAAGACATCGCAGCGCCTGACAAGCGCCGCAGGCGAATAACTGTAAGCAAGCTATGATTTTAGCGTCAGTCTGTTGTGCGATAATTCTAGATTCAATGTCAGACAGATGGTAAGAAGGGAAAAATTGCGTCAAACTACCCTCAAAGAGGTAGCGCAGGAAGCTGGAGTTTCGATAAAGACCGTATCGCGAGTTGTCAATAAGGATCGAGGAGTAAGTCCGACGACCGCAGCGCGGGTCCATCAGGTCGTTATGGAGTTAGGATATCAGCCTAACGAAGTTGCTCGCAGCCTAAGAGGTAAACGCTCACGCACCATCGGACTTGTAATTGCCGACAGCTCCAATCCCTTCTACGCCGAGTGTGGCAAAGCGGTAGAAGAGATTTCAAGGAAACATGGGTACATGGTTATCCTCTGTGCTTCGGACGAAAGCGAAGACATCGAAAATGATTACGCGTTGGGAGAGATGATTGCGGATAGACGACTCTTGCAGATAGACGACTCATCGTCATTGGCGAAAGTGGGTAGTCCAGTTGGTCTCTACGGCAATTACGAAGCTGAGATCATGCGCTGCTGTCAGGGGATCAGTCGAGAAACACACTTCTCGGAAACTAGTTCGGAGGTTTGAGAAATGAAAGTACTGTTGGGACTAGATATCGGCACCAGTGGAGTTCGCGTCCTGGCTGTCGATGAATTTGGAAAAGTCGTTGCGGAAGCCTCGGCAGAGCACCCACTCTACACCCCTAAGCCAGGCTGGACCGAGCAGAACCCGGAGGACTGGTGGCAGGCCAGCAAGGAAGCGCTTGGGAAAGCGGCAGTCCAGACTGGCCAGGCTGGCGGTGAAGTGGTGGGCATAGGACTGTCGGGCCAAATGCACGGCTCGGTGTTTTTGGACTCCTCCGACGAGGTAATCCGGCCCGCGCTCTTGTGGAACGATCAGCGCACCGAAGAGCAGTGCGCGGAGATCACGGACGCCGTGGGAGAGGAGCGCCTGATCCAGCTATCCGGAAACCCGGCGCTCACGGGCTTTCAAGCCCCCAAAGTCCTCTGGCTCCGAGACGAAGAACCAGAGAACTACGACAGACTTGCTCACGTCCTCCTGCCCAAAGACTACGTAAGGCTCAGGCTCACCGGAGAACACGCAACGGACGTCTCCGACGCCGCCGGCACCCTCTTCCTCGACGTAGGAAGCAGAGACTGGTCAAAGGAGATCCTGGCCGCGCTGGACGTACCCGAAGAGTGGATGCCAAAGGTCTACGAAGGCCCCGAGAGCACCGGCGTCTTGAGAGAAGAGGTGGCCGAAGAACTGGGACTTCCGGCAGGTATCCCCGTGGCCGCCGGAGGAGGAGATAACGCGGCGGCGGCGGTAGGAGTCGGCGTTGTAAGAGAGGGTGTCGTTAGTTCCTCCGTAGGGACCAGCGGCGTCATCTTCGCCCACGCCGAGGAGTTTACGCCGGACCCGTCCGGGAGGTTGCATGCCTTCTGCCACACTGTACCCGGCGCTTACCATCTGATGGGGGTAACGCTCTCCGCGGGAGGGTCTCTCTCTTGGTGGCACGACCTTTTAGGCGGCGAATATGGCTACGACGAACTTTCAGAGATGGCTTCTAGCGCGCCGCCGGGCTCCGAGGGTCTTCTGTTCTTGCCCTACCTCTCAGGGGAGCGGACGCCACACTCGGACCCGGCAGCCCGAGGTTCCTTTTTTGGGCTCACGAACCGGCACGGCAAGGAGCACATGACCCGGGCTTTGATGGAGGGTGTGATCTTCTCTCTCAAAGAATCTCTGGAGATAATGCAAGAGTTGGGAACCCCCATAGAACAGGTACGAGCCATCGGCGGCGGCGCCCGGGGCGAGCTGTGGCGCCAACTACAGGCGGACATCTACGGCATGCCAATCTACCGCACCACAATCGACGAAGGCCCGGCTTACGGGGCTGCACTCCTGGCCGGAGTCGCGGCGGGTATCTACGGGGACGTACAGGAGGCGAGTGCGCGGGTAGACCTGCGAGACGAAGTAACGGAACCGGAAGACAAAAACGCGAACCTCTATCAAGAGTACTTCGAGGCCTACCGTTCACTGTACCCGGCCACCAAAGACACTATGCGACGTCTGTCAGGGCTCGCACATAAGTTTGCATAGCAGGATTCGCTCGTCGGCTTGCACCGCACGTGGTGGATGACACGGGGGGCATGTTCGTGCTCTCCCCGGCCGACGAAGAGGATTTCGTGCATGGCTGGCTCGATGGTTGCGACGCGGACTACGAGTAGCAATGGCGCAGAATCATACGTTGAAGAAGGTGAGGTGTTAGCCCTTTGGATTTCCGAGAACATCAGTTAGAGACTGTCTGAAAAAGGGATCAACGGTGTTGATCCGATACTCTAGCACGCATGGAAAAGCTTTACCCAACCGATCTATCCGATGCCGAATGGACCTATCTCGAACCCCATCTCCCCGCTCCCAAACAGCGCGGGCGGCCGAGAGTCCGTCCTTACCGCGAGATCCTGAATGCCGTCTTCTACCTGCTGAAGACTGGCTGCCAGTGGCGGATGCTCCCTCGCGAGTATCCGCCCTTCAAGACCGTATTTCACTACTTCAGGCAGTGGAGATTGGATGGCACCTGGGAAAGAATAAACCGCTTTCTCCGAGAGCGACTGCGGGTACGGCTCGGCCGTGACCCCGAGCCCAGCGCGGGGATAGTGGACTCCCAGTCGGTGAAAACTACCGGGGTAGGCGGGGAGGAACGCGGCTACGATGGTGGGAAGAAGACCAAGGGCCGAAAACGTCACCTGCTCGTGGACACGCAAGGATTGGTCCTCAAGGCTAAAGTACACAGCGCGACACTCATGGATCACGAGGGGATCAAACCGTTGCTCCGGGAGCCCACGTGGGCGGACACGGAGTTCCCGAGAATGAAGCACCTGTGGCTGGACGCCGGCTACCGGGGGAGGATAAAGGTAAGGATTGGGTGGAGAAGGTCTTGGGGTGGAGCGTGGACATGATCGAACGCTCGCGGAAAGTCGCCTCGAAGGAAACGCTCATGATGTGGGCCGGGCGGTGGCTGCACGAAGGGGTTAAGGTGGATTGGGAGAAACTCATCCCGCCCAAAGGGTTCGTGGCACTGCCCAAGCGCTGGGTAGTGGAGCGATCTTTCGCGTGGGTCTCCCACAGCCGCCGAATGAGCAAGGACTACGAGGCTCTGTGCTCGACTGGCGAAGCACTTGTCTATGCGGCGATGACTCGGCTCATGGTAAGGAGGTTGGCTCGTGTATGAGCTCCTGTCAAAAAACGGGTACGAAAACTGGCCTCCGAAAACGGCGTGTTTACGCGGTCTCTGAGGGTGCGAATTTCTCTGTCAAGAAAGGGTCCTATTCTGCTACCCTATCTGGCATGGCGAACAAGCTCCAGAGGGTGGCGATCTACCTGCGAGTCTCCACCGACGACCAGCACTCAGAGAACCAGCTCCTGCAGATCCGAGAGTTCTGCGAGGGCTGGGAGGAACACGAGCTCGTCGCCGAGTACGTGGATCAGGAAACTGGGACCAGGGGGCGGCGGGAGCGCAAGGACTTCGACCGGATGTTTGCGGATGCGGCCAGGCGACGCTTCGACGTCGTGCTATTCTGGGCGCTGGATCGCTTCTCAAGAGAGGGCATCCGCAAGACCATAGCCTACCTGCAGCGCCTGGACGATTGTGGGGTGGCCTTCAAGAGCTACACTGAGCCGTTTCTGGATACCGACAACGAGCTGATCGCCCACATAGTGCTCGGGGTCAGCAGCTACTACGCCCAGCAGGAGGCGCTAAGGATTTCCGACAGGACGAAAGCGGGACTGGAGCGGGCGAGGAAGAACGGGAAGGTGTTGGGTAGGCCCGATGGCTTTGAGCGGTGGGCTCCTGTTCTGGTGGACATGAAGGAGCAGGGCTTCTCGCAGGGTCGGATGAGCCGGGAGACAGGTCTCTCTTACAACACCGTAAAGAAGTACCTAAAGCAGTTGGAATCAGAAGTTGGTATGGGGAGGTGAGCACCTTCTCACTGGTGCTCTCGCACCTGCTCGCCGCTTACGCTGCTCTGGTGGAGCCTGTGCTGGGAGTCAGGTTGTATCGCCGCCTAGAACGCGCTGCTGGCCGAAGCGGGGAAGCGAGGGTACGTTTCTACCGTCTGGGCATAACAGTCGAGTGGTCGTGGGCACTGGTAGTCTTCCTGATCGTCGTCCTCGGAGGGCCGGCACTGGCGAAGTTGGGGTTAAGATGGGAGACGCCACCGGCACCGGTCCTCGGGTTTGTGAGTGCCGCCATTCTCGGCAGCCTGGTGCCTCTCGTGGTGTTCTGGGCCCGGTCGCGCAGGTCCGGCGGTCCCGCGGTGAGCGAGTCCCTGCGGCGGATGCTCGAACCCGTCAGTGCGCTGCTACCTGATACGCCACAAGAAAGGCGCCTGTTCGCTGCGCTGGCGGTGACGGCGGGTATTTGTGAGGAGTTGCTCTTCCGCGGCTTTCTATTGTTCTATTTGCAGGAAGTCTTCCCCGGCCTGCCGCTCTGGGCGGCGGTCGTCGTATCTTCGGCGATCTTCGGAATCGCGCACCTCTACCAGGGCCTGGGCGGGGTGGTGGGGACCACCGCCTTCGGTGCGGCGATGGCGGTCCTTTACGTGGTGAGCGGCAGCCTACTCATCCCCATCATTCTGCATGCTCTATTGGACCTTCGGATCCTGTTGCTGTATCGTCCTCGGACCGAGGATAGCGTGGCTTAACTAGCCTGGAAAAGAGGGCATTAGTCCCACCGGCATCTTTTTAAGACGGTCTCAGAGTGTCCATTCCCGGAAATTGAGCGAATAACTATCCACTCTGTTGGATAACCACGCGACGTTTCCGATCCTTGAGAGGCTCTTCGAGCCGGATCCACCCTGCCGTCTCGGGCTGGTGTTACAAGGGCGAATAAAAATTCAGGCCTGCTTAGTCCAGACAAACGTCATGGTCCGGCCAAGACCAACCTGGACCGGTTGCGCCCTACCGGGCGCGGCCACTGGACGAGGATGGCGAGCGTTACGACTTCAGCTTCCGTAAGTACCGGTGGACGTCCTACTCTCTGCGAGGGGCGATGTTGTGGTGTCGCTACCACCCGTCAACCACCACGTACAAGGAAATGAGGAAGGTTTCGAGGTCCATGCGCCGCCTTTCGGTCCGGGTTGTGGAGGCGGCGGTGGTGAGATGCGGATTCCGCCGGACATACTCCTGCGCAGGGCGGAGACCTGGCGCGGGCAGGACCTCGAGCTGGACACGCTGATAGGCGCCATGGCGGTCGGGGATCCGTCCCTGTTCGACGTCGTGGGGAGCGTTATCCTCACGAGCGTGACCGATCCGGATGCGATTGTCTACCGCCAGTGCGCGCTGGCCGACTGCCTCGAGCAGCCCTCCATCATCCGGCAGATGTACGACATCGCGGTCGAGGCGAGAGAGAGAGCGAGCGAAAGGTATATAGCAGTCTGTTCAGAGACTCTCCCGACAGTATACTCAGCAGGTCCGTTAAGGTGTTGGATCTGCTCGTGGGTAGCCTCAAGCAGCTCCGGCAGCTCGCCGACGACCATGCGAGCAAGTTCCACTCGGAAGCTTCGAAAAGAGAAAGGGGTGACGAACGAATTATGACGGCAAGGGACGTGCAAGAGTTCTTCGAGCGCGTGGCTACCGACTGGGACACCATGCGCCTTTCCTACTACGACGAGCGCGTCATCGAGAAGATGGCCGCCGTCTCCGGCGTGGACGACACCATGACCGTGGCCGACGTCGGCACCGGCACGGGCTTCGTCGCCGCCGGGATTGCTCCGAGAGTGAGACGGGTGCTCGCCGCGGACAACTCACCGGCCATGCTGGAGGTGGCGAAGAAGAACCTCAAGCAGCTCGGGATCGGAAACGTCGAGCTGCTGGTGGGCGACGTGAAAGCGTTGCCTCTGGAGGACACCTCTGTGGATGCCGCATTCGCCAACATTGTCCTCCACCACGCAGAAGACCCCGCGGCTATGCTCCGGGAGATGACCCGCGTCGTGAGGCCCGGCGGCGTGGTGGCGGTAGTGGACGAGGTCGAGCATCCTTTTGCGTGGATGCGGGAGGAACACGCCGACGTGTGGCTCGGGTTCACCAGGGAGCAGGTCGAGGGCTTCTTCCGGGAAGTCGGGCTCGAAGCCTACGGCTACGAGTACCTGGGGATACAGTGATGCATTCACTCCACGACCTCGGGCGAGGTCGCCGATATCGGCATCTTCGCCGCCTGGGGTACCAGGGGTACTCCGGAAGCCGGGGAGAGGAGCCGATCGTGAGTTGATCGGATGTCCGCGTCACGCCTTCTAGACCCAACCGAAAGGAGCGATCACCATGACCACCCAGCACGGAACCGAAGGACCTGAAGGGCCCGCGCCGGGCCTCTCGACGCGCTACGTACACGCCAGCGAGGAGCTGGACGCCCAGAGCGCTGTCCACACCGCCTTCTACAATCACCCCACGTTCGGTCTTCCGAGCACCGCCGGCCTGCTCGACGACGCGGTTAAGAGTGGCCACGGAGACAGGCGCTACGTACAGGCGATGTTTCTCCTCGGGCTGGTGGTGCTTATGATGGTTGCCGGCGGCTGCACTGGTGGCGGGAAAGATCAATCTGGTAGCGCTACTCCTAAAAAGAGTACGCAGCAAGCCCAGCAGCCCACTAAGAAGACTACAGTGGAGACTACAGCAGCCGGAAATGGAGCCTCTTCGTCCGGACCAGAGACCGCCGGCCCGGCCAAGACCGGTACGATCACCGGCCGCGTCACCGACGAGGGTAGTGGCAAACCACTATCCAATGTCTACATCACGGTGGGCTGGGAAGACCTCCAGCGGGCTGCGCTCACCGGCTCTGACGGACGTTATAAAGTCAAGAACGTACCTGCCGGCAAGTCCGCCTCTGTGTTCGGCTTCCACGAAGGTCTCTATCGCTACCACAACAGCAGCTACGACGACCACCTGCACATCGTAGCCAGGCCCGGAAAGACCCTCACCTACAACTTCGCACTAAAGAAAATCGATCCCAATGGCAAACCAGAGGTCAGCAAGCCGTCGATCACCCCAAGAAACGCCGCACCCGGAAAGAGTGTCACCATCGAACTGAACGCGCGTGGCGGTAAGGGCGGCCTCTCCGAAGAGGTTTTCGCCGCGATACCGAAGCTCGGGAGGTTGGTGCTCCTAAAACCCGCGGGTGGGGACAAATTCAGCGCCAAGTTCACTATTCCCTCAAGCGCCAAGCCCGGCGAGTATCCGGTTACATTCTTTACCGCGAGCAACGCATGCTATGTTCCAAAGGTCTTTCCGCAGTTGACTCTAAGCTTGAAGAGCTAATGCTGCGCCAGACGGAGATACCAGCCTCTACGTTGGCCTCTATGTAGATGGGATGAGAAGGCCGTGGACCCGAACCGCGACCCGCGCTTACAGTGGGAGCGCACAGGATAGTCGGTCGGAGGACCGGGAGAGGAGGGCTTCGGTCATGCCCAACAACGGAACAACCAACCACACCACCAGGGCGTCGCCCTCCCGCACGTACTCCAGCGCCGCCCTCAGCTTGGGTCGGTCGGCCTTGCGGGAAGAGATCTGCTCCTCGAAGATCTTCTCGCACCCGGCCGCCAGGAGGTCGCTCCTCTGCAGCTCGGGGTTCTGGTCCTTCTTGGACGTGCGTACGTATCCCACCCTCACGGGGACCATTGTCCCAAAAACCTCGGCGCAAGTACATATCGGGACTTCTCAACCGGGACGGGTTTTCGGGATTGCGAGCAGCGGTTGCGGGACCCCTTATCGGGACAAACCCCGTGTGTCCCTAATTCGAGCCAGCGTGTTGAAAAACCCCCTTGGCGCCTGTTTTGACCCCAGATCGGGCACCAAATAGGCCGGTTTTTGGGCTTTTCGAGCCCGATTTTGTGGTCGCAATCGGCTCGATGCCGACTTTTTCAACAGGCTGGAGCGTTTCTGAACCGGGCGTGACAACCGCAAGGGCGGTGACGGGCGACCCTGGTCGAGATCGCGCGCCTTAACCCAACGGTCGAAGATGGCACCATCTGGTGTTCGGAAGCCACACCGATCAGGCT
>JAABUS010003705.1_pt1 | contig 24012 bp, 21 predicted proteins | sample 5560161 | NCBI WGS metagenome assembly JAABUS01 (sample SAMN10711885, study PRJNA513376) | rock metagenome | isolation source: Antarctica rocks | place: Antarctica: Victoria Land, Trio Nunatak nord | collected 2016-01-04
TTAGAAAGAACACGTCTTTTGTTTGAAACAATGTCTGTGTTCAAGTCTTTGACAATCTAAAGAAACAAGTCAGCTCGATCTCAGTACTTCGTCACTTTGATCTCAAACGACAAGCTATTCTGAAGATCGATGCTTCGAACTATGTAAAAGGTGAAATACTATCTCAGTACGATGACGAGAAAGTTCTTCATTCGATGATCTTCTACAGCAAAAGCATGATTCTCGCTGAAATCAATTATCACATCTATGACAAGAAATTGCTAGTCATTATTCGATGCTTCGAACACTGACGACTCGAGCTGAAATGCACTGAACTACTCATTCAGATGTTCATCGATCATCAGACTTTGAAGATCTTCATGAAAAACAAACAGTTGAGTCGACGACAAGTCAACTATCTGAACGTTCTATCGAAGTTCAACTTTCAGATCATCTTTAGATCAGGCAAAATGAACACTAAAGTCGATGCTCTAATCAGAATGCTTCTAGCGAACGTCTCTGAATCAGCTCAGCGTCTTGAAGATCGTTTTCAAACTATTCTGACCTTCGATAGAGTCAATGTTCTATTCGTTGAATCGAAAGCAAATCTCTATCAACGAGTATGTATGATCAATCAAACTGATGAACTCTGCAGCGAATATAGGTAAGCTATGAACGAAAACAAGCTCAAATTTCATATCACTAAATTGAAAGACTGCGAAATCATTGACGACGTTCTATTTAGAAAAGACTTACTGTGAGTCTTCGAGAATATGCATACGAAACTGCTGCAGAAAATTCATGATCAGTTCTCAATCTCTCATCTTGACAATAGATGAACTATTGATCTAATTCAACGATTCTACTATTGATCAGATCATCGAGTCACAGTCAGACAGTACATTCAAAACTGTCATGTCTGTCAGCGAAGCAAAGTCTCTAGAAATAACATCAATGAACTTCATCATCTTCTACTCATTTCACAAGAACGCTGAAAAGATATAGCTATGAACTTCATTACTGAGCTATCTCTATCAGAAAACTATAACGTCATTTGCACAATCATATGTCGTCTCATCAAAGAACATCACTATGTTTTCTGTCATTGAAAAGACGATGACATCTCAGTTGAAGAAACGATTTGAATCATGCTATAAAATGTCTATCGACTGCATGATCTACTCAGTTCTATTGTTTTGAACAGAAACTCTCAATTTATATCAACTATGTGAAAGAGTCTTTGCAGACGACTGAGAATCACAGCTAGTTTATTCACAGTCTATCATTCTGAGATCGACAATCAATCGAAATGAGTCAATCAAGACGTTGAACGTGAACTTAGAATCTACTGCAATTACATGCAGAACGACTGAGTCAAATGAATATCTATGATGAAATTCAGCGACAATTTCAATATCTTCTCAATCACTTCAATGATTCTCTTCTACTTCAATAAAGAATTTCACTCTCGAATGAGTTTCAATTCAGATAAAACTGACTACGAAACAACTCATGAACGACTTGAAGCTAGAAAAGCAGATAATATTGTCATTTGAATGAAAGAGCTACTGAGCTTCGACCGTTCACAATTGAAAAAGATGAAGCTGATCATCAAAGTTCAGATCAATAAACATAAATGAAACGTCATCTATGAAGTAGATGACTGAGTTTGACTATCTTTCAGAAACGTCAAGACAACGAGACTCTGCAAAGATTTGAAAGACAAACAGCTGAATCTTTATCAAATCACTGCGAAAGTGAATATCTTCTATCATCTTCATTTATCAGTCAGCATGAAGCATCTGCATTCAATGTTTGACTCGAAGCTACTGCAATCGTATTCAAAAGATTCTCTATCAGAACAGCATTCAGAATCACTCAGATCAATCACTATCGAAGACGATGAACACTGAAAGATAGACGATATATTGAACTTCAGACGCTATTGAGATTGAATACAGTACAAAGTCAAATGAACAAATCTAGATAGAAACAACGAATGATACTATGTCGATAAAGAGAAATTCGATGACTCAGAGAAAGTTTTGAATGAATTTCATAAGCTATATTCAAACAAACTGCGCTAAATATTGAAATAACTATCAACAAAAGCGAGCAAAGAAACTACATTCATGCAAACATGAATTTTCGAAGAGAGAAGTAATGTTACGAGCGTATCAAGACTGAACAAGGCTGAAGTTCTAATCAATTCGCAGTGAACGCTAGCGAGTTCTCTGCGTAATGATTAGAACTAATCAGCGAGCTAGTCAGATATGACTCAGATATGACTCAGATATGACTCAACACTCTTTTTCTTTCCCAACATTCTTTTCTTTCATCAACATCTTGTTCATCTACATCACATTCTTTTTATGTCACAAACACATTTCTTTCAAGTCTAATGCAGTCTCTGAACATTACATAAATAGAAGCTTTTGTATCAATCTTCTTCTGTATTCTTAATATTCAGTTATAGCTATTTTTAAAGATCAAGCATTATTCAACTCTGACTTTCGCTGATTGACTCATTTAGACATGATTCTGATACATATCTTCTTTCATCAATATCTGTCAATCATCTTTCAATATGTTCTCTTTCTTTCATGATGATCACTTTTATCATGCAGTTTCTGCAGAATATTACTGCGTTCTTCTTGAAGATTCATAATTCTTTGCACAGAAGCAATCTTGTTGAATCTTTTAAACAAATGTTTATCTTGAATCATAAATTTCAATGCTTTATGTTTGAACTTTCAAAATTCTTTTGTTGACATTTTGAATAAGCGCGATAAGAAGATTAGATAATGAGTTATTTTCTTGAAGTATTCTGAATATGAATCTTTCAATATTGACATGTCTTCTTTAACAATTATACTGACTAAGCAAAGATGAATGAAATTTAACTGAGCATCAATGAAGTCATTTATGTCTTTCTTGTGAATCTCATCTTCATTGTCTGAAGATTCTCTGAGTTTGCGCAAGAGTTCATCAAGTGTGTTATGCTTGCAATTGAGAACATAATGAACATCAAAATCAAACAAGCGAATTCAAGTAAGTCATCATGTCATCAATGCTTTTGATAAGTCTGACGCAGATTGATTCAGTTACATCATCAGAATGTTGATGTTTATTTCAATAATGAACTTCATGTCATATAGTCAGTAACAAATCTTCTTCAGTGTTTTTATCAGATTTCTGCATTCTTGCTTCTCAGCATCATATCTTGTCTCTTGCTCATTTCATAACTCACTTTCATATTGTACAAGATGTTGATTCTTAGAATTCAATGCTGTCTGCTGTAACATCGCTTCTCATTCTTGAAAACTTATGTTCACGACAAGAACAATTTCTTCTGTCTGCTCAGAGTAATTCAGATTTCTCATGATCAATGCAGTGATCAATGTTAACTTTAACTTGTTCATGACTTTCTCTTGTTCTTTTTCTCACATGAATTTGATCTTCTTTTTGAAGAGCTGAAATATTGACGCTGTGATCAAAGCGAAATTCTCTATTTACACTTGATAATACATGCATACTTCAATGAACGCTTAAGCAGATGTGACATCATGACAGAGACATTATTCTAGAATCTTGATAATTTTGAAATCTTCTGATTTGCAATCATGAAAGTCACAAACAAATCTCACAATCTTTATGCTCAACATGCAAAATTGCGACTTTTCGTCAGATATGATGCAATCAATGAGTTCAAAGTTCAAGAGTACAAAGTCGAGATTCTTAATGTGCTTCAGCATAAACTGATGCACTTCTGAAGCAATCTTTGCATTATCATAGATTGTTTTCAATCTCTTTACTTCAATATTGTTGAGAAAAGATTTGCACATTTCAAGAAGATTCTTCAATATCTTGATTATGATTCTGACAAATTGAGCAACGAAGTTGATAACATCTTGTGATAACATTGTCTGTCGCAATAATCTCAAAGATGTCATGAACACTGTGAGATCTTGATATATTTTTGTCAGCGTAATCTGATTGTATTCAGAAAACAGATCTATCAGAAATATCATAATCATATTAATAAATTTTTCGAAAAATTCATTCACGTCTGAGAATAAATTGACGTTTCTGATGATAATTTTGTTCATATTCATTGCTGCATTCATCATGTGATACTGATTGAACTTCTTCTTGATCAAAAATCAGAAATTTTGATACAAATCATGACAAGATTTCAGTATATCATGCTTTATTTAATTCTTGAGCATGTTTATGATGATTTGATAAAGTGTTTTAGAAACTGAGAAATTGAATGTCTGTCATGCATCATGTAATATCGTTTGAATTTGCTGCGAAAATGAGACTATGTCTTTTATCTTTTTCATTTCTGAGAAGTCTCAGATCATTGTTGCTTCTCTGTTAAACAGCATCTTCAGTAGTAAATTTTTCTCTTACAGAGTTAAAGCATCGTTGCATATCATTCTCTTCACTTGCTTCGAAGTCAGTCTGAATTCTTGAGCAATTTTGAAGAATTTGAGAAACAGTCAATGATTGTACTTTTCTAACTTCATCTCTGTCATATTCAATTTGATCTGAGTCAATAAAATTTGTTTTCAGTTTGTTAAATCTTCTGATATTGAGTCATTCAACTTTGATGAATTCACAGATTGAATCTTTTAAGCTTTTCTCTTGTATGCTATTGCTACTTTGACATGATCTACTTTCTCATGCTGACGAATTGAACTCAAATCAAATCTTCATGTCATTTGCATCGCAAGTTTGTTCAAACGACATCATAACATCTGTGCATGTTGCATGCTATCGTTTGAGCAAAATCATTGAACGAAGCTTCAATGTTTCTTTTTCTTTTCTTCTTTGATTTCAATAAACATCTCAAAGCTTTTCAAGCGCGCTAAATCAACAGTCTTCAAACTTACACTTCTCATTGCAGATATGCTTTCAACAAAGCATTTGTCTACTCATTTAAAAAGTTTTTCGCTTTTTTAAGAAATATTTTTAACACATCTTGATTGACAGAATTGTGCGTTAAAATTAATTTAAAAATCATCATTCTTTCATCATCATCAGTGACTGTTATTTTACAAGTTTCTTTCAAAGTATTGTTGATGCATAGACGTGTTTTTCGCTCATATGATCTGCTCAGTATCAGAGTGTACTCGTTGCTTTCAATCACAAATATTGAAATTACTGATTTTGCTTCATCAATATCAATCTTCACGTTGTTGCAGCATTCAATGATGTTAGTCTTTGCTTCGCTGACTTCTATTATATCTAGTTGAATGTCTCGTTGCATAAACAACTGAGCTCTTGCAACAAGAGTTTCAGACATAACGTTGATTTCAGCATCATTATCAAGCAGTGTCTTAATGTAAATCTCATCGCTCATCAGCACTCATGTTCTTGAACACATCATTGCATATAGAATTGCATTCAACTTTTCAAATGAAGAATCTTTAAATTTTACTGCTGTTACTTGCATGTTATCAGTCTTTTTCATTTTCTTTTTCTTATGTTGTTTTACTTGAGTGTAGAAAGCTTGAAGAAGAATAAATGAATATGTAAGCATCTATTCAATACTTACATCTTGCATCTTCTGATTCGCTATAATATGCATCACGTCTTCTGTATCTATGCATTTCTCTACTATGTTTTGCGTTTTTCTGTCTCAATTGTTTGACTCTATCTTGCTGTCATCTGAATTCTTTTTCGTTGATTTCTTCATTGTTTTTATCATTTTCTTGAAGACAGCTGCATTCTGCATGATCACATTCTCATTTGTTCACTTCTTCAAGAATATTCTTGAAATCAACAGATATTCTTCAAAGCGCAGATTCTTCATGCTCAACAGATGTTCTTCTTCTCTTACTTTTTTTCTTTAAGTTCAATTCAAACTCGTTCTCTGTTATGTTGCTATCTTCATTGCATTTTCATCTGATTTATAGTCATGTTGAGCTGTGACAATCATTACTTTTTCATCTCATTTCTGTTTCTTGTCTGTGTTCTCTGCTTTCTTTGTGATCATTGTTCTTACATTTGTCAGTTTAATAACATTGACATGTTTTGCTCTCATTTGCTGACTCTGTTTCTTCAAAGCATTGTCAATCAACTCTTTCTGAGAATGACTCAATATGAAAGATGTCAATCTGTTATCTCTTTCAGCAAGTCTCATTCAGAGTCTATTTATTTCATTCATGTGTATCTTTTCTTCTGTCTTATAAATATTCAGTTGATAACATCTGATCTTCTGACATTTTATTTCTTCATAGAAGAAGCATTCTTTTATTCTAAACATTGAAGATGCTCGTTTACTTCTTGAAAGCGAAAATGATGACAACATCAACATTGCTGAATGAGCAGATGTGATGAGTTTATGTGAGATATAAACGTTGAACATCAAGATAAATGCTATCATGTTTTGCATGAAAGATTCAATCTTCTTTGTTGCTGTCTGCAAAGAAAGCATCATCATTTCAAACTTACTTATCATCTCATTCATTGTCATATCGCTGAGCTGTGTTACTATCAAAGAATCAAAGAACTTGTCTGACATAGTTAATTGCTTAATCTGATATTCATTCATGAGCTTGCTGAAATCATTGAAATTCTTGATTGTGATCAAGAATTTCAACAATGCTTTGACAAAGTTGCAGTAGATCACTATCGCGTCACTAGCTTTCTTAAAGTTCATAAAACTGAGATTTTCAGAATCAAGTGCACACTTTCGTATAATTTTTTCGCTTAGTATAGATGAAAGACTCTTGACAAATCAGCAACATCTGATATACTCATTCATCTGCTCACATTTTATCAACGAATGCAATATGCTTTTGTATTGTTGACTGTACAGCTTCAGATCATTCTTCATGATACAAGACTTATTCTTGAAGATTTTCAGAAAAATTCAAGAATTTAACTGTTGATCAATGTCATCTTTCTTGTACTTCTTCTTCATCATCTTCTTCAGTTCTTGTCAGTTAAAGTTGATATACTTGATTATAATTTTAATGCTATCATTAATGATCTTGTTGCAGTATTTTAACAGCTTGCGAAATCAATTGATCTGATTCAGCTCATAATCATTACAGAAGTCTTCATATCTTTCTAGAAAATCAGTCATGTTCTTTTCTTCAAAATACAAGACTTTTGAAGTTTCAAATGATAACATGAATGTCAGATATTTTAGAGACAACATTGTGATTGTGTTTATTTCTGAGCTGACTTGAGAGCTGATGAGCGTAGCACTCATGTCTACAACAAATGTTTTCAATGAACTTGTCATTTTGTCGCTGTGAATTGATATTGAGAGCTGTGAGAATGAAATACAGAATAGCAAAAATAACAGAGCAGTCAAAAAGATTTCATTATTTTGCTTCTCAACTCATCGAAGTTCTTCTTTCTTTCTTTTGCAGTTGTTACAACTGATCAAGATGCTTTTCTTTTTTCTTCTTTTATTTGATAAACAACGCTCAATCTTATGCTTCTGCTGAAACATGATTCACTGCTGAAACTAACATCATTTCTCATACTTCTGTTTACATTGCTTCGAATTCATTCTTTGATTCTCACTTTCGCTATCTGTTTCTTGCAAGTCTTGAGATCAGATGAACTCTTCTTCTGATCAGAGCATCTCTTCTGAGTGTCAATCATTCGCGAAAATCAGTTTCTTTCTTCTTTGCTGTTGCATCTTCGCTCAAAGAGAAATGATTTTCGTCAGCTGAAGATATGCATCTTTTTTAGTTTCAACTGCAAAAACTCTGTGACTTGAATAGCTTTTGTTAATATTTTTAAGCGAAATAAAGTCGCTATATCAATTTTCTGTATTTCAGAGTCAAATTGATTTTCACTTCAAATCTTTCGTAAATCTTCTGATCACTGTAGAGATGTCGTGTTGCTCTCTGTTGTTCAGTCAACTGTTCTACTCAAAGTATCATAAAAATGATATTTTCGCGTTAAGCTTCAATGTCAAGAAATAAAGTACAGATGCAATATAAAAAGTCGTATTGAAGCAACAAAGAAAGCAAACAATAAACATGTGCAATGATCATGCTAGTAGAAAGATACTGTAAAACGTGTATGTTCTTTCTCTTTATCTACAAGTTGCAATGACATTTATATATATACTTGAGAAACGTTTTTCAACTCTTTTATCATTGACTCAGATCTTGATCTCTTTTCTCTTACTAACTATCTCATGAAAATGATGCGAACAGTTTCACAACAACATCAGCAATGATTCTCTGTTCTTCAGAAAGCTGCAAGTTCATTCAACTGTGTAATTTAATGTTTTTCTCATTCTCAAAATATGCAAAAGTCTAATATGTAAAACATGATCAAACATTTCAACAATGTTTAAACTAAGCATGAAGATCATGTACTTGATTTTGCAGTCTCATACTGCATGTACTTGATCTACTAGTAGATTCAGCGCTGAAATCACAAATCACTTGCGTTTCGCTCTCATTTGAGCATTCAAAAGCATGTGATGAGTTTCAGTAATATCACTTAATCTTTTAATCATGATTGATTTCAATGTTTTACTCATGATGTTTAGCAAAGCAATGAATCAATATGTCTTTAAATCAATGTAGTCGTTCTTCTTTGATTTGCAGAGTACTATTGTTTGAGCTTTTTTGAACTGCTTCGAATGATATTTGTGAATTACACATGCATTGAACAGACTAATTAATATCAAAGTCAGTTTTGTTAAATTTGCTTAAAGCACTTTATTTGAGATTTTAAATGCATTTGATGCTTTGTTGACTTTTACTCGTCAAATCATCTGTCTCATCTCATTTTGCAATAAGACTGAATTGAACAACACTGTCAGCAATATAAATGATTTTGAAATGTTGTTAATATTTGTTTAAGATGATGATGAAAAGAATTTCTTTTGTAACATCTCTGTTTTTTCTTTGAATGAATCTGCTATGTGATCGAAATCGTTGCTCTTTAATAACGAAAACTGCGAAAGTTTCTTAAGTAGCTGACTTTCGATTCTGACTCATTTTGTAAAGCGTTAAATCGATTTTAATTCGTTGCTCAACTCATGCATCTGTGATCTAAAATGTGAATATTTCATTTCTTTAATGATCTTGTTTTTGTGATCATTGTATTTCAGATAGTCATTTCATGTCTTTAAAGTACTTTGCGATTTTTATATGACTTGTAATCATCATGATTTCATCACAACTTTCAAGCAGATCTGATTTCAAAAGTCTCATGCTCAATTTAATGACTTTGCTCAAGAAGTAAACTTCTCAATGACTTCTTGTAGCATATGAGTGATCTCAGCTACTTTGTCATTTATCGCTGTTTTGTCATCAAGAAAACAATTGACGAAAAGATGTATTTTTAAATGAGTGTTTAGTGCTTCTGTGTTCATTTTCTTTCATAATCAACGAGTCGTGAGCTGCATGAAAGATGTGCATAGACACAACTTTGTGACAATCAAAAAATGATCAAATTCTTAATGTAAATCAGTTCTCATCTTGCATTTATGTATCATGAATTGAATTTTCTCGCTGTCAAACGCTAAATTTATTGTTGTGAGTTAATTGTGAGTCTTTCTAGTAATTATGTCTGATTCAAGCAATAGCTTTAGCCTTACATTTATAATGATGTCTAGTAGAGCATCAGTCGCTGTGTGATGAGTAAAGCATCTTCTGTCTCTTCAGTGTGTATGTGTTGAGACTATGTCTAGAATCTAATCACACTGCAGCAAGATAGTGCGTAGCTGAATAGAATGTTTGATCAATAGAGATAGCTCTAACTAGAAAACTAAGAATACAGAAGAAAGAAGACAGTTTCGAGCTGTATCTATAGTAGATTGAACAAAGAAACGAAGTAGTCGATTTGCTAAAGCTCAAATAGATGAAATGTTTCAGCATATTTTGATTCAAAACATTGCTGTTTCTTGTTCATATATTGAAATTTCTAAAGTCTATTGACTAGACTCTATTCAATGTCAACATGCTTTGTAACATTACTTTCTTCTTTTTAAAAGTCATGTCTCTATGACTTGTAGTGTAGTTCATAGCACTGACGTAGAGCTTGACGCTCGTCTTTCTATCAATCTTTCTATTGATCTTTCAGATCATCGAAATGTCTATTGTAGCAGACTCATTATGAGAGAAAAGAGCGATCATTGAAGCAGACTCACTAGTTGACACAGAAACACGAGATAGATCGATTCACTGATAGATAGAGCAATGTGAGTAGATAGATCATTGCATTGACAGCGTCTTTGTAGCAGACTCACTAGAAGAGAATTGACTAGCTCATTGAAGAGATTGATTCTGATCGTGTCATTGAAGCAGACTCACTAGTTGACACAGAAACATGAGATAGATCGATTCACTGATAGATAGAGCGATGTGAGTAAATAAATCATTGCATTGACAGCGTTTTTGTAGCAGACTCACTAGAAGAAAATCGACTAGCTCATTGAAGAGATCAACTATTGACTTGTCTTTGTAGCAAACTCACTAAATTGATCTGAATTCAAATTAAGTTGAATTGAATTTGATGACACAGATTATTTTGACTCGACTGATTCACAAGCTTTTTGAAGAGAAAGAGAGTTTGTGATTCTCTAGCAATCAACGATCATATGTTCTCGTTGATTCTATTGATCGAGTGAATCGATGCTACTGAATGAGCGATAAGTTCTCTAGCAATTCAACAGTCTTGTCGTTGATTTTATTGACTTTCTGATGTTGTTCTGTCTTTCGAAGTCATTAATCATCAGATAAACAAATTTCTTTAAACTTGTTTCGTTGTTCATCAAGTGTCTTGAATGAATATTGATATTCATATCATAAAGTTAACGAATTCTTAGTTTAATGTTGAGATCATGTCTAGAATTTAATCACACTGCAGCGAGATAATGCGTAGCTGAATAGAATGTTTGATCAATAGAGATAACTCTAACTAGAAAACTAAGAATACAGAAAAAAGAAGACAGTTTCAAGCTGTATCTATAGTAGATCAAACAAAGAAACGAAGTAGTTGATTTGCTAAAGCTTGAATAGATGAAATGTTTCAGCATATTTCAATTCAAAACATCATTGTTTCTTGTTCACATATTGAAATTTCTAGAGTCTATTGACTAGACTTTATTCAATGTCGACACGCTTCGTAACAGAATGATGCAAATTGAAATCTTCTACAATTAGCTGTTTGCAATCATTTTTAATTAGTTTATTCAGACAAGAAATAGTAAATGATTCTTCTGTAAAGATGATAAACAGTAAGCACAAATTGTAAATGTTTATGAGTCATAACATCTGTATCTCATCTTTCAAATTGCTAGTTTGTAGCTTGATTAAGCAGATGTTTGATTTAATGATTTTCATCATTCATTAATTGAGTTTTAAATGCTTGTTGATATAAATGCATGTTCTTGCTTGAAATGATGAGTCTCTCACTAGATGAAAGAAGTTGTGAGTTGAGCTAAACATCTGTGAAACATTAATGTTGCAATCTTGTTTCTGAATGACTATTATGTCAAATTTACAAACTTCTCTGTTTATCAAAAATGATTTCTGAATTTTTAATGATTTTCTGATGTTGTACTATAAAATTTGCAGAAAGATTTAATTTGTCATAAAGATATCTGTAGCTGTTGTTGAATTTGTGCAAAGACAGCTTTTTATATGCTTTTAATCATCAAGAATCTTTTGCATTTTCTGATTTATCGCTTCTGTGTCTGTTCAGATGTCATGTTTTCTGAATTGTTAATCACGCATGAAGAGCAATTGACTTGTCTCTTCTTGACTTTCATTACTTGTTATGTTGACTTGTTGATGTCTCAACTGCTTGTTGTTGTCAAGACATTCATTGAACTCATGAGATTTATTGAACTCAAGAAGTTCAGAAAGAAAGAAAAGAATGAGCGATTGTTTTTCAATGCTTCAAAATATCTGATCAATCTATTTTGAAAAATTTCTTCTGATTGTTTTATCTGTAGTTTTTACTTGAAACATGAGTGTCTTCAGAGTTCATGACTATCATTGCAGTTCATGCATCATCTTTTATTCATTGACACAACGCACTCTTTGATATGATGTTTGTCTGTGCATTTGAAGCAACACTCTTCATTTTTGCAGAATTTAACTACATGATCAAAATCGAAGCATTTATAGCATTGTGTAATATGACAGTTTCTTTCAAACAACTTGCATAAGCATTCTTAATACAAGTTCAGCATGTTTACATTTAACAGTTGATTTGTCATCATTTCAATTGCAATCTTTACGATGAGCAATGAGTGAATCTTCTCACTTTCAACTATCTTCTTGAGTCAAGCTATTCTCAGCATCTTTAAATCTTCATGAAATCTCACATTTTCTTTCATCAATCTTTTAATAATCATCTTCTGATTGTTTATGTTCAGTATAATGCATATATCATGTGTCAATATTGCGAAGCTTTGATGCATTACATACGCTGAGCTTACAATTCTCTTCACTCATGTCTGAGACTTTTCTAAAGCTGCTTGAGCTTTCGAGCTCATTACGTGAAGTGCAATGTTTTCGCTTTCAAGCTTGCGAAGTGACACTATTAAATCTCGTTGCATTGTTGACATGCTTGCAATTTCTTGAAAGATCTGATTGATCAATCTCTTTTGTATCTCTTTCACTTCTTTTCTCTTCACTATTTTTATTAAAATCTCATGTTTCTTACGAAGCAATGACAAATCATCTCTGAATCACTGCTTTCTCATTGTCGCTTCTTCTCTTGTTACATTGATTCATGATGATGTTTCAAATATGAAATGCATATTTTCTTATATTTGTAATTATTTATTAAAAAGTTGAATGAATGTCTTCAACTTCTATACATTCTTCATGATGAACATGTCTTGACTTTTAATCTTTCTTTCTGAAATGTTTCAAAGACGTTGAATTAGCTTTAAGATCACTTCTTTTCATGAATGATCTTTGTTCTTCTCTTTCTTTAACGTCGATGTCTGTGTTAGTAAATCAATGATGCTGATAACTTTTGTTTCATTATTGCGTGAATGTTTAAACTTCACGTCGCTGTCTCTTTGTGACAAGTCAACGCTGCTTGCAATCATCATTGAATCAGCATTACTGCTGCTCATGCAATTTGTCATCGTTTATTCATTTACTCAATCTTTTCTCTCTCATTTATAATTAGACTGATTGCATCGAGTCAAGTACTTGAGTTCAAGTCAAGTACTCAACTTGAAAAGTATCAAGTTGAATTGAATTTTTTTTGAAAAAATGTTGAGTCGAGTTGAGAAGTTGAACTCAAGCACTCGAGTCGAGTTGAGAAGCTTGACTCGACAATTCAACTCAAAAACTCAACTTGACTCGACAAGATATTAAATAGATGTAAATAGCTTGGTTGAACAGTCTACATGATTTTTCTTCATGACTTTCTATCATGTTTTTTCGTCATGACTCTTTATCAAAGTTAAACAATCTTCATGTTTTCTTGTCATGTTTTTCATCATGTTTCTCTTCATGTTTCTCTTTATGTTTCTCTTTATGTTTCTCTTTATTTTTCTCGTCATGACTTTCTATCAAATCTTTCTATCAAACAGTCTTCATGATTTCTCGTCATAACTTTCTATCATGACTTCTCTTTATGACTTCTCTTCATAACTTTTCTTCATGACTTCTTTATCATGACTCTTCTATCATGACTTCTCTTTATGACTCTTTATCATATAGTCTTTATGTTTCTCGTCATGACTTCTATCAAAAAGATAATGCAAAAAGGTAATGCAAAAGCAAAAAACCGAAAAAATTTCTATATTTAGCTCTCTTGACATCAAGCTTGAGTTCTTGACGAGTCAAGTTGAGTTGACTCAATTCTCAGTTGAGTCGAGTTGAATTGAGTTGAAAATATGAGCAATTCAACTTGAGTCAAGTTGAAAATGTGAGCAACTCGACTTCAAATTGAGTCGAATTCAAAATGTCAACTCGAAACTCAACTTGACGATCAGTCTATTTATAATGCTCTTTTCAAAAGTTTGTTTTGCGTACGTTGTGATTGTTTTTTCTTTATATTAATGATCACAAATAAATTAATCAAGTATGAATATTTCTTGTCATACAAGAAAGCAACATTCATGAAAGATTTAACTTACACATTTCTGAAAATGATTGTAACAAATCATGATTTATCAGATGAGATAATTTTAAATAGAAACAAGCTGTTTACATCAAAATTCTGAAAATTATTAGTGAATCAACTAAAGATTCATCATAAGCTGTTAATAACTTATTATTCACAGATAAATGAATAAATAAAAAGAATGAATCAGACATTGAAACAGTATTTCAGATGTTATATCAACTATAAACAGAATAATTAAGTACAGTTACTGTCAATAACACAGTTGACTTTCAATAGCATAACGATGAAAGTAATCAGCATATCATTATTCTTTGCAAACTATGAGTTCAAGTTAAAGACTTTTAAGAAATCATGTAAATTTGTACAATTAGCTCAGAAAGCTATGATACAGATTGAATAAATACATTTGTTGCATAAGAAGCTGCAAAAGAACATTCAATTTCTAAGTAAATGCATGATTCTGTATGCAAATAAGAAAAGAAATAAAGAATTTACTTTTAAAAAGAGAAACAAAGCTTATTTACTAAGACGAAATATCAAGATGAAAAAATCAAGTAACAAGTTGAATCACATGAAACTAGAATCATTTGAAATTCTAGAAGAAAAGAAATTGATTAACTATAAGTTGAATCTTTCAACATTTATGAAAATACATTTAATATTTCATATTTTTCTTTTGAAGTCTGCAGACTCAAATACATTAATTAAAACAAAATCTTCAGAAATTGATTCAAAGAGTCAAAACATCAAGTACAAAGTAGAAAATATACTAAATCAACAGAATATCAAAGATCAGTCTCATTAATTAGTCAAGTGAAAAGATTATGAACATATCAAGAACACTTGAGAATCAAAGAGAAATCTCAAGAATTATTAAATGCTTTTGTGACAGTTTCAGTTGAGAAACTCAGTCAGTTAAAGTTTGATGAAATCTCAATCTGCTTAAAAAACATGTCAAAAAGAAAATCATTCAATGATGATTCACTAGTCTTTCTTTCATCTTTCTTGAGCTTAATGATGTTTTCAAACTTTTGTTCAATCATCATTTATTTCTTATTCTTCAGAAACACAAATTGATTTTGTCGATGAGTAACTTTTGCAAAGATCTTTTGCATCTGCTTGTGAATGTTTAGCAGCTCATGAAGAACGTGATTGCATTCTATCTTTATTCTTTTTCACTTCATTTAATGTTGAAATCATGTTTAGAAACTAATCAGAGAGCGTACGTGACTAATATGTTTAATTGATAAAGATAGCTATGACTAGACTGATTGCGTTGAATTGAGTACTTAAGTTCAAGTTAAGTACTTGACTTGAAAAGTGTTAAGTCAAATTGAATTTTTTTTGAAAAAGTGTTGAGTTGAATTGAGAAGTTCAATCTGAGCACTTGAATTGAGTTGAGAAGCTTAATTTAATAACTTGATTTGAAAACTTGATTTGATTCAACAAGATATTAAATAGATGTAAATAACTTAATTGAACAGTCTTCATGATTTTCTTTATGACTTTCTATCATGTTTTCTTGTCATGACTCTCTATTAAAGTTAAATGATCTTCATGTTTTCTCTTCATGTTCTTCATCATGTTTCTCGTCATGTTTCTCGTCATGTTTCTCTTCATGTTTTTCTTCATGTTTCTCTTTATGTTTTTTGTCATAACTTTCTTCATGTTTTTCTTCATGTTTTTCTTCATGTTTTTCTTCATGTTCTTCTTTATGACTTTCTTCATATTTCTCTTCATGTTTCTCTTTATGTTCTTCTTTATGTTTCTCATCATAACTCTTTGTTAAACGATCTTCATGTTTTTTTGTCATGACTTTCTATCAAATGATCTTCATGTTTTTCTTCATGACTTTCTATCAAAAAGATAATGCAAAAAGATAATGCAAAAGTTGAAAAAATTTCTATATTTAGCTCTTTTGACATCAAGCTCAAGTTCTTGATGAGTTGAATTAAGTTGACTCAATTTTCAGTCAAATTAAGTCATGTTAAGTTGAAAACATGCTCAATTCAACTTGAATTGAATTGAAAATGTGAGCAACTCAACTTTGAATCAAGTTGAATTCAAAATGTCAACTTGAAACTCAACTTAATAATCAGTTTAGCTATGACTAAGACTTTAAGAATACAGAAGAAAGAAGATACAAAAGACAAGAAGAACATGCTTTATATAGTAGTTATTCAGATCAACGTTAGTCTCAAAGAAAACGTGTTAAAACACAAGAAAAATGTTGATTTAAAAGATATTTATAACACAAAGAAATGTGTTTATCTAGAAATCTGTTGATCACTCATAATATAAAGAAGTGTGTTTATCTAGAAGATAATAAAAGCTGTTTAAAAGATGCTAGAAAAGAAAAAAGATGCTGAATCATATTTGAGTCAAACCTGAGTCAAATCTAGATTAAATCTTGACTAAATTGTTAACTAGCTTTAATTAATATGCAGTGAACTCGCTAGTGTTTATTACAAGCGTATTTAAGATTGAACAAGACTGAAGCTTTAATCAATTCACAGTAAACGCTAGCGAGTTCTTTATGTAATGATTAGAACTAGTCAATGATTTAGTTTAAATTTGACTCAGATATGACTTAAAATTTTTTTTTTCAACATTCTTTTCTTTCAACAACATCTTGTTCATCTACATTCTATTTTTCTTATGTCACAAACACATTTCTTTCAAGTTCAGCACAATTTCTGAACATTACATAAATAAAAGCTTTTGTATTAATCTTTTTCTGTATTCTTAATATTCAATTATAGCTATTTTTAAAGATTAAGCACTATTAATTCTGAACTTCATTGATTGTATCATTTAAACATGATTCTGACATTATATTAAAAATTTATTAATCACATGATATTAATCTCATTACTCATTCAACATACTTGTATAAACAGAATGAGTTTAAAGAAATTCATTTATTTGATGATTAATGACAATTGAAAAACAGAACAACACTAGAAGATTGAATAAAATCAACAACAAGACTGTTTGAATTGCTAAACTACTTATCATTCATTAAGTACATAAAGTTCACTCAATTAAAAGAATCATAATAAAAAATCTTCGTGAATTGCTCAAGAATCAAATTGATTGATAGATTCAACAATAAAGAATCTTCGTTGTTTGTTAAAGAATTAATCAAATCAATCAATAAATAAATTTCATCTTTTTTGTTGAAGATTAAATCTCATTTTATACGTTTTTCTTCTTCAATCATCAAGCATCGTCATTCATTCAATTTCTTTTCAAAAAAACCTCATCATGTTTAGTCGTTCATTTACTAAAGAGTATTTTGAAGAATTTCGAAATCGTTTCTCTCAAATCTCTGATGCTGATTCATTGAAATCATCAAGTGCTGCGTCATTCATTCATAAAGATGATGAATCATTCACTGAAATGATAATATCTCTTGTGTTTTACGAAATTTGAAAGGCTTGAAACTTAGTTCTTGATGAAGAAATAGATTAACTTTACCAGTTAAATAAACAATAAGAAGATGAAATCAAAGAGTTGAAGACTAGACTTCAAGTTAAAGAAAGCACTTCTTCTGATTTCATCTACTCTGAGCGTTCTAGATCTCAAAAAATATCTGATTCTTCGCTGTTTACTGATGAAAAGAACTTTACTTGAAAGAATTGATACGGAAAAATTCAGAATAAACTAGAGATCAACGTCGATCTCTTTCTTAATGAACGAGTCAGATTGAGCTATATACATTCTAGATTATTTGATGACACAGCTGAGATCACTCAAGCTAGATGCGAACGTGACTATGTCAATCTTTACAAGATGATTGATAATCTTTTAGAAAAGCTAGCTCAGTTGTTCAATGACTTGAATAAGAAGATCAACTTTCGTAGAAAATACTACAACTTGATTCAAGAATTCAAGAAATTCAATAAATTCTATACTCAGTTTCAACGTCTATCTTTCTATCTAGACTATCACGAAAAGCAACTAATCATCAATTTGAAAGATAAAATCAATTCTCATCTTTGATTCATTTGAGTAAATCAACTAGTTCAATCTGATTTTCTAAAAGAAATTCATTTCTATCTGATTCATTTGAATAATGATCAGCGAGTCATTCGAGAAATCAAGAACAAGCTCAAACGCGTTAACAATCTTTCAAAGACTATCTTTCATAAAGCGACTATTGTTACTCAATCAGTTGATCATTCGAAGTCTGATCAGCTAAAGTTACGCGACGCGATTTTAACTAACGTCAAGAAAGCAAACGTTTTAGTTGAAATCTGTTTCATATATTATAAATCAGATCATAGCTTTAAAGAGTGTCTCGATCAATCTACTAGAATCAATGCAGTGAACAATGAATATGATCGCTTTGATTTTGATTTTAATTTCGATTCAAAAAACTAGTCATCTCTTCAAAAGTCATCAAAGAAATAAAGATTATATCTTTGTGCAAACTAGACGAAATTCTATTGAAAGAAAATTACTTTGAAAAGTCGTTTCTAATTGACACTCATCTCATCTCTCAGAATCAATCTTTCAGTCTTCGTTCTCTAATAAACAGTGATTCAGTCATTTACATGATTGTACATTCTAATCTAGTCAATAAAGTATACGAGAAACTGAAAATTCAATCTATATCACTGACAAAAGAGAAGTTAATAAGAGATTATGATGAGAAGATATTTAAGAAAATTATCACTCATAAAATTCTACTCAATCTCATCATTGAAAGTCATAAGAAATTAACTGTATCAATGTTGATAGCTGATATCAATCATCATGAAGTCATATTGAGTAAGTTCTGAATAAACAAAAACGAAATATTACTGAATATGCAGAATGACGTCATTGTTTTTTCGAATCAATTGAATACTTCTATTTCGATTTTTTCGATCTCTTTCAATTCAAAGCACTCAAGTTGACTGCAATCATCTTCATTCTCTTCAATCATTCAGACTAAGACTTTTATGATGCTCAAACAACTCGTTCGAGAAGAGTCATTCTCAATTCAAAGCATAAACGCAACTTCATTCAAAACACTGTTAAATCATTCAAAAAGAAACAAGATCAAAGTCTTTGCTCTATTCATGATGAACATCAATAGAAAAATCGCGTACAATACTCAGTGCAATTTGAACGCTTTAAACGTCTCTTTAATCAATGAAATGACTCAGAATTTGAAAGATATTAAAGCGAAGCTGTCATCAAAATATCATGAGTTTCTAAATGTTTTTAATCGAGCTCAATTGAATAAACTACTCTCTCATCGCTTCTATGATCATAAAATCGAGCTCATCAATGATTCAACGCTTTCTCACTGTTAAATTTATTGAATGTTCTCTGTTAAACTTTTGAAAGTGTCATGATGCTAGGCTGAAAGCTCGATTGAGCCGCATGAAAGTCATGTGACTACATGTCTCTTTCGCGACTGCGCTAGCAGATCTAATTTCCCATGTAATATAGTTGCTTCAAGCTCATCTTGCTTTCTTTTCTTCTTGTCTTTTCTTCTTGTCTTTCGTTCTGTACACTACTTGTATCTAGACCTGACTCTATCATAGCTATCATACGTTATATTGATAGTTCTTCAAACCTAGTTTCTGACATTACGAAAGATCTACAATTTCTGCAACGCTTCTACGCGCTGCGACCTCGTCTCGTTTTCTCGTTGATTCAAGATATCTTCTCGCCTCGATCGCTCAATGAAGCATCTCGAGTACATCTTCGAGAACGAACTCAATGTCGATGAGTTCGCTCGACATGTCGTCAACGACTCAGCGACAGCCTTACGCCGATTTCAGAAGCTTCAGAACCAAGCTCGTAAAGTCACTAATGCAACTCTCTCGTTCTTCGCCTCTTCTGTCTCAACTTCTTCGACCTATGCTTCTTTAGACTCGCAAAACCTAGCCTTTCTGATAGTTCAAGCAGTGACTCAAACTCTTCGAAATCAATCTTTATCGTCGATTTCTGTTATACATCTTCCTTCAGCGTCTGTGACTGTCGCAGTCATCTTCGTCCGATTGTCTGAAAAGCTCTCAGATATCGTCGAATACGATGAAGATAGAGACAAGCTGAATGCGTGAGAGCAGAGCTTGAAGCAGCGCATGCACATGAATCACGATCGATACATCATCGATGAAGTCAAGATCGTCTACGTCGAGTCTTGTCTCATAATTGGAAAGAAGACTCACATTCTCATGATGTCATATCGAACAAATGACATCTGCAATCTTGCTACCTTCGACGAATATCTACGAATTCTTCGTCACTGTTGTGACAATTCTTTTGAAGCTGAAGACGCTTGCACGTATCTTCGCGAAACTCTTAAGCAAGACTCTATGAGCTTTGCCGAATATTATTTACTCTTTTGTCAGAAAAAAGATCGTTTCGCGTTAGAAGACGCGTCGCTGATCGACTGCATGAAGCGCAACGTCAGCTACATCACTCAACTGATCGTCTTCTTCTGACGAATCATCGAGAGCAAGAAGTTCTTCATCTTTTCGAAATACGTTCAAGCTTTCTCGAAAATCGACGAAGAGCTTCAGCAGCTTAAACATCGACAATTTCGTATCACGATCTCTAGCTTCATCTCTTCGAAGCTCAAGTTCTTCACGATTTCGATCATCAATTCTTCGAGCTCTAAGTCAATCTTCGTCGTGTCTGTTGTCTTCGCTGTCTCTTCAGAAGATGATGAACTTATGAATCTTAGCTCTGTTATGACAGCAGTTCAGAGCAAGACTCTAGCTATCTCTGAGGTAAAAGATATCTGCAACAAATGAAAGCTATGCTACTACTGCAAGTTGCAACACTCGAGTAAAACAGTCAAAGAATGCTCAAACAAGAAATTCTTCACTCTTCGTGTTACTGATATGAACGATGATGTCAGTATCGACGATGATGTTTCGCTGTTCGCGAGAAAAGTCTAGTTCTTGAGCAAAGTCGCGCTCAGAAATCATTATACATATTCTATTGTCTTCTAGCATTCTCGTTCTTCTCTCTTCTTCAGTCTTATAAGAAGTTTTTCATCAAATCAGTCTTAGAATTGTTTGAAATCGACTCTTTCTTTAAAGACAGTCATATGATCGTTTCTTGTATACTACGTCACGCTTAATCTAGAATATCTGTTCTCGCTTTAATCGACTCTGAAGTCTTCGTCTATGCTTTTATTGACAAATTCTTCGCGCAACATCACAATCTTTCTCTGCATTCTTTCATCTATTTTCGTCGTCTTCGAGACTTCGACGATCAAATCGCTTTGATCGAAGACATCACTCATGTAGTCGAAATCATCATGACACTAGAAGATCATATTGAAAGACTGTTCTTATACGTTATCGATCTGAATCAATATCTCATTATTATGAGTCTTTCTTGACTACGTCATCATGAAATCGACGCTAGCTTCGAGTTTAATACTCTCACTATGTTCTCGTTCTTCTGTCTAGCTCACTGCTGTCAAACCTCTGTCAAAATACATGAAGTCATGCAAGAAGAAGAATTTCTGTTTCTTAAAGAGTCTCAACGAGTATGAAAGCTCGAAGATCAAGAAACTCTGCTCAGTATTAATCAAATCACGTCATCTCGTCTCGTCTCAACTTCTCAGAAGCAACTCAGTGCTCAGTCGACTTATAAGAAGTCATTCAGTCTTCAACCTGCTTGCAAGAAGCAATCTAGCACTCTAGTCGTTCACAAGAAACAATCTCGAATTCAAACTGTTCAAAAGAAACAATTCAGTTCATTCAGTCAATTCAATCAATTCAGTCAATGCAGTTCTGTCTCACTCGCTGTTGAAGAAGACATTTCGAGTCGTATCGCTTGAGCTATTCAGAAGAAATATCAATCTAAGATCAAGTATCGAAATTCTTCGTCTCGTCGTATCTCTATCGAGAGATCAGCTCATCAAGTCGAACGCTCTTTTATACATCTTGACGTAGTCGAGTTGAAAGCTCGTAGCTTTGATCATGCTGCACGTCTCAAGAAATTCGAACTCTTTAGTCTCATTCTCGATCAGATAGATGCTTTTCTGAGCTGTGTCTCTTTCAATTGTTTCTCAATCTTGCATCTCTTTGTCGATCTTCGTCTGAACTCAGAAATTCGATTCTCACATGTGAGCATCAAGCTTCGAATCTATGATCGAGATCAACGTCTAGCTCTGTATCAAATGAAGAAGAAACTTCATTTGTTCACGATCATCATCGCAGAAGAACTTGAAGCTTATCGACAAAGTAAGAATGTCGATTTCGTCATGCTCTTGCTCAATCATTATTCAAAGCATTTACACGTCTTCTTCAAGAAAGAGATCGATATCTTGCTCAAGCACGAGACTCATGATCATGTCATTCATCTTAAGAAAGATGCTCAAGCCTCAGTCTTCGCCTTGTATGATATGAGTCATAACGAAGCTCAAGAACTTCGTCGATATCTAGATGAGAATCTTGATAAAGAGTTCATTCGAGTCAGTCGCTCTGAAGCGATCATTTTCTTTCTCTTTGTGAAGAAAGCTGAAGAAGATCTTCGCTTCTGTGTAGACTATCGAGATCTTAATGCAATCATCGTTAAAAATCGCTATTCTCTGCTCTTAATCTTCGAAATCTTGAATCGTCTTAATCGAGTCAAGATCTTTATCAAGCTTGATATCATTGCTGCTTTTAACAGATTGCATATTCGAGAGAAAGACGAATCTCTGATCGCGTTTCGTACTCGTTTTGAACTATTCGAGTATTTAGTTATGTTCTTCGACCTGTGTAATGAGTCTGCCTCGTTTCAAAATTACATTAATGACACTCTTCGCAAGTATTTAGATGAATTCTGTACTGCATACCTCGATGATATTTTAATTTATAGCGATAATGAAGTCGAACACGAAATTCATGTCAATCGTGTTCTTCAGAAGCTAGCTCAAGTCGATCTACAGATAAACATCATCAAGTGCGCATTTTATGTTATCGAAGTTTCGTATCTAGGTTTAATCATCATCATCAAAGAAGTCAAAATGAACTCAGCTAAAGTGAATATCATCGTTAATTGATCTACTCTTGTTAACGTGAAGAACGTTCAGAGCTTTCTCGATTTCATCAACTTCTATAGAAGATTTATTTATGACTACAGTAAAATAGCTGTCTCGTTAACTCAACTCACTCGCAAGAATGTCACGTTCGAGTGATTCACTGATTGTCAAGCTGTCTTTGATACTCTGAAAAAAGCCTTCACGTCTGATGTTATTCTTTGTCACTACAACTCAGATCTTCAACTCGTAGTAGAAATCGATGCTTCAGACTATGTGTCTGAAGACATTTTATCACAGTACGACAAGAATGATGTACTTCATCTCGTCGCGTACTTCTTCAAGAAACATAATTCTGTCGAGTGCAATTACGAGATCTATGACAAAGAACTCATGATCATTGTTCGCGTCTTCGAAGAGTGATGTCTCGAGCTTGAAGACTCATCAACTTCAATTGAGATGATCACGAATCACAAGAATCTCGAATATTTCATGTCAACGAAACAACTTAGTCGTCATCAAGCTCGTTGAAGCGAGTTCTTGTTTCGATTCAACTATCGTATCATCTATCGCTCAGAAAAAGTCGAGAGCAAATCAGATGTCTTGACTCGTCGATCAGATGATCTTCTTAAGAAGAAAGATACTCAGAATTCTCGTCACTTACATCAGCATCAGACAGTGCTAAAATCTCATGTTTTAGATCTCAGAATTCAAGAAGACTTGCAGAATCTCGTCTTTGAGCTCAGAATCATTGATCTGCAATGTAGAATCATTGCTCTAGATTCTATTCAGTTACATCTAGTCTCGCTACAATCTTTGTCTTTCATCGCTTTAGTCTCAATGAATTTAGAATTCGAAGAACTCGAACTTGAAGTCGAAGATTCAGAATCTCAGTTAGATCAAGAGATTCTTGATTCAGAAGAAGATTCTGTCGATGTTCTCACTCAGACTCTATGAAA
>JAABUS010003706.1_pt1 | contig 24011 bp, 27 predicted proteins | sample 5560161 | NCBI WGS metagenome assembly JAABUS01 (sample SAMN10711885, study PRJNA513376) | rock metagenome | isolation source: Antarctica rocks | place: Antarctica: Victoria Land, Trio Nunatak nord | collected 2016-01-04
CACCGTGCCCCCCACGACGGCGCCGCCGACCACCGTGCCCCCCACGACGGCGCCGCCGACCACCGTGCCCCCCACGACGGCGCCGCCGACCACCGTGCCGTCCCCGACCACCGTGCCGCCCCCGACCACCGTGCCGCCTCCCACCACCAAACCGCCGGGCGGCGGAGGCGGCGGAGGCGGAGGTGGCGGCCGGGGTCCGTAAGCGCGCGCAGATGGCGTTGGCCGCCGCGTGCGCGGCGGTGGCGCGCACCCGCCGGCCCATCTCGTCGATGAGCATCCGTTCGCCTACGGGTGCGCGCTGGCCCGGTCTGGCGATGCCAGCCATCGGATCGGACGCGCAGACGGCCTTGTACGAGGCAGCGCGACTTGCCCACATGAAAGGATCGAGGTATGCGCCCGGTGGGTTTGCTTCTATTGAGTCTCGGTCTGGCCGTGACCGCTTACGCCTTCCTCGGCCCCGTACGGGCTTCGTTCGGGCCAGCCAGCTTTGAGTGCGGCGGGGCTTTGGATGCGATGACGACGGACGACTTCGGCGACGCTGCTGTAGAAGAGGGGTGTTCCGACGTCGCCAGGGCACGTGTGTTCGGCGGCGGGCTTGCTGGCGCAGCGCTCACAGTTGGCGGGGTCGCGGGCTTGTTGTTGTCGTTACGGAGGAACCCGGCGCCCGGCGGCGTGCATTAACGAGCGGCGACCTCGGCGTTGATCGGGTCCAACTGATGCCGCCGGCGCGGGATGTCGTCGCAACCGGCCCGCGTCCCTCGGACAGACCCTTGCAGGATCCCCTCCGGGAACCCGCGGCACGGCTCGCGCCCGTCGCCAGCCTGACCGCCGGGCCGATCATCCGGGTCGTTCACCGTCGTCGGGCGTGGGGGCGCGACCTTGCCCGTCCCTTAGCCGACCACCTCGTGGGGGTAGTGGGTGCGGCACGGGAAGCACCAGCGCTCGACCTCGTCCACCACGTCCACCGTGCCGGGGGTGTCCCAGGCCTCGGGGGTGACGTAGTGGCGGTGGAGCGCCACGAGGTCGTCGCGCTCTTCGCCGCAGCTGTCGCAGGTCCCGCTCTCCACCGGCCGCACCCTACCGAGGAGCGACCGGCGTGCCCGGGGCGGCGGGGCCCGGTACGCTGAGCCGGACCGCCGGCAGCCGTGGGGCGCTGGACGGGATGAGGAGGCTCACGATGAGCTCGATCGAACCGCGTTCGCCTGTCACCGCTCCCGCGGTCCGAGGGCGCAAGGTCGCCGCCGGCGCCGAGCCGCTGGTGATGGTCACCGCCTACGACGCCCCGAGCGCGCGCATCGCCGACGACGCCGGGGTCGACCTGATCCTGGTCGGCGACTCGGTGGCCATGGTGGTGCTCGGCTATGAAGACACGTTGTCGGTGACCGTGGCCGACATGGCCCACCACGTGGCCGCGGTGGCCCGGGCCAAGCCGGCCCCGCTGATCGTCGGGGACATGCCCTGGATGAGCTACCACCGCTCGCCCGACGAGGCCGTCACCAACGCCGCCACCCTCGTCCGGGCAGGAGCCTCGGCGGTGAAGTTGGAGGGTGGGCGCAAGCGCCTGCGGGTGGTGGAGGCCATCGTCGACGCCGAGATCCCGGTGATGGGGCACCTCGGGCTCACCCCCCAGTCGGTCCACGCCATGGGCGGCTTCAAGGTGCAGGCCCGCACGTCCGAGGCGGCCATGGCCCTGGTGACCGAGGCCAAGGCGCTGGCCCACTCCGGGTGCTTCGCCATCGTCCTCGAAGGGGTGCCCGACGAGGTGGCGCGGCTGGTGACCTCGGCGGTGGACGTGCCCACCATCGGCATCGGTGCCGGCCCGCACTGCGACGGCCAGGTGCTCGTCCTCCACGACGTGCTCGGGTTGGAGGACCGCGTCGCCCCCAAGTTCGTGCGCCGCTACGCCGACCTCAAGGCCGACGCCGTCGACGCCGTCGCCCGCTTCGCCGACGATGTCCGCCGCCGGCGCTTCCCGGCCGAGGGCGAGAGCTACCACCTGGCCGCCGGCGTGGCCGAGACGCTGGGCCTCTACGGCGGCAGGTGAGCGAACCGGACCGGGCGACGGCCCCCGACCGCCTGCGCGCCGGGGCCCTCGTCGCCGTGGCGGTGGGCCTCGTGCTGCTGCTGGCGGCCGGGGTGGTGGCCGTCACCCGCGCCGGTGACGACGGGGACCCCCCGGCCGGCCACGGCGGCCCGGGCGCCCCACCGACGACCGGACGGCCGGGCACGTCGTCGGTCGAGACCGCCCCCGAGGGCGGCGCCCTGCCCCTGGTGACCGGGACGTTCGCACCGGGCCGCGAGCCCCTGCCCGGCTTCGGTGAGGTGGCGGTGCGGGTGGTGGCCGTCGACGGGGAGGGCCGGCTGCTCTGCGTCCTCGTCGCCGACACCGAGGACCAGAGACGGCGGGGCCTGATGGAGGTGACCGATCCCACCCTCGGCGGCTACGACGGCATGTTGTTCCGGTACCCCGGGGACCACACCGGGGCGTTCTGGATGCGCAACACACCGATGCCGCTGTCCATCGCCTACCTCGACGGTCGGGGCGCGATCGTGTCGACCGCGGACATGGTGCCGTGCCGGGACTCCCCGTCGTGTCCGGGCTACCCCGCGGCCGGCCCGTTCCGCAGCGCGCTGGAGGCGCCGTTGGGCCGTCTCGACGACCTCGGGATCGTCGCCGGCGCGCGGGTGGAGGTGGCCGGCCCCTGCCGGTCGGCCCCGAGCTGATCCAGCGGGCGGCTTAGGAGCCGAGCCGATAGGCGAGCGACCCATCAGCACGGCGCCTGTTCCGGCGAAGCCGGACAACGGTGCGTCGGACGGCGGCCTTACCTATTCGCTCAGGTCCTTAGCCGTCATCGGAGAACTGTCACACCCCCCGGCCAAGATGGCACCGATGCGAAGCGCCCCCTGCCCTTCCACTACGATTGCCCGGTCAATCGACACCCTGCTCCGCACCGTGCGGGGCCCCGGCCCGGCCGGGTCCAGAGGGAGGTGAGCTCGCCATGCGGGCCTATGAGCTGATGGTCATCTTCGACGGTGACCTCGACGAGTCCACCGTGGCCGGCGTGATCAACCAGATCGCCGCTGAGGTCGAGACCGCCGGCGGGCGCACCGCGAGCACCGACAAGTGGGGCAAGCGCCGGTTCGCGTACGAGATCAACCACAAGCACGAGGGCTTCTACGTCGTCTTCGAGCTGGTGGCCGAACCCGGCGCCCTGGACCGCCTGGAGCGGATGTTGAGAGTCGCGGACGAGGTCGTCCGCCACAAGTTGATCCGCCTACCCGACCACGAGGCCGCCCGTCGAGGGCTGTCCACCGAGCAGGCGACCCCGGCCGAGGCCGGTTGAGGCACGAGGAGCACCCATGGCAGACAACATCGTCACCCTGGTCGGCAACGTCACGCGCGACCCCGAGCTGCGGTTCACCCCTTCCGGACAGGCCGTGGCCAGCTTCGGCCTGGCCGTGAACCGGCGCTGGCAGAACCGCCAGAGCAACGAGTGGGAGGAGCAGACCTCCTTCTTCGACGTCAAGTGCTGGGCCCAGATGGCCGAGAACGTGAGCGAGTCCCTCGGTCGCGGCTCCCGCGTGGTGGTGTCGGGCCGACTCGAGCAGCGCTCCTGGGAGACCGAGCAGGGCGACAAGCGCTCCAAGGTCGAGGTCGTGGCCGACGAGGTCGCTCCCAGCCTGCGCTGGGCCACGGTGGCCATCACCAAGAACGAGCGTCGCGAAGGCGGCGGCCAGGGCGGCGGTGGCGGCCAGGGTGGGGGTGGCGGGAGCTACGGCGGCCAGGGCGGTGGCGGTAGCAGCCGGCCGGCGGCCAACGCCGCCGACGGCTACAGCGACGAAGAGGAGCCCTTCTGATGGCGCCCAAGCCGAAGCGGGGCAAGAACAAGGACAACGCCCGCCGCAGCAAGAAGAAGATCAGCATCCTCAGCCAGGAGCGGGTGGACTACGTCGACTACAAGGACGTGAACCTGCTCCGGCGGTTCATGTCCGACCGGGCCAAGATCCGGGCCCGTCGGGTCACCGGCAACGACGCCCAGCAGCAGTCCACCATCGCCATGGCCATCAAGAACGCCAGGGAGATGGCCTTGCTCCCGTACGCGAACCGGGTGACCCAGCAGCGCGGCGGCCGTGGCGACCGTGGTGACCGCGGCGACCGCCCGGGCCTGCGGGCCGACGGCCCGCCGCCGCGCCCCACCGCTCCCCCGCCGAGCCGGGGCGACGAGCCCGTCGTCGACGAGCTCGACGCCGGCTTCGACGACGCCGGTGCCGAGGAGACCCCCGAGGAGGTCGAGGTCTGATGCGCGTCGTTCTGCGGGCCGACGTCCACGCCGTCGGCAACAAGGGCGACGTGGTGGACGTCGCCGACGGCTTCGCCCGCAACTATCTCCTCCCGAAGGGGTGGGCCATGCGGGCCAGCGCCGGTGCCGAGGCCCAGTCCGAGGCCATGCGCCGGTCCCGCAAGGTGAAGGACGCCGCCGACCGCGGTGCCGCCGAGGAGATCGCCACCCGCCTCGTGCCCGCCACCATCACGGTGCCGGCCCGCGTCGGCACCGAGGGCCGCCTGTTCGGTTCGGTCGGTTCCGCTGACATCGCCGCCGCCATCGCCACCCAGACCGGCATCGAGCTCGACCGGCGTCAGCTGCAGATGGCCGAGCCCATCAAGTCGGCCGGCACCCACCTGGTCCCGGTGAAGCTCCATGCCGACGTGGAGTTCCCCGTGACCGTGGAGGTCGTCGGCGGGTGACCGGGGCCGGCGTCGCCGCCGGCTCCCCGTCCTCGGCCACCCCCGCCGCCCTCCGGGGCGGGGTGGCGGCGCGCCCCTCCACAGGGTGGGACGGTTGTCCCCACCCGATCCACACCGTTGCCCCTCTTCCTCCCCACAGGCACGATCGGCCATGGTGGGATCCTCATGGTTGACATCGCCACCTTGGGTGGCCAGCGACCGGCCCGCACCAGCGGCAACCGGGTCCCACCCCACAACCTGGACGCCGAGGAAGCCCTGCTCGGCGCCATGCTCCTCTCGCGCGACGCGGTCGCCGCGGCCAGCGAGGCGGTCCACGGCGCCGACGTCTTCTATCGGCCGGCCCACGCCCACGTCTTCGAGGCCATCACCGTCCTGACCGCCCGGGGCGATGCCGTCGACCCCATCACCGTGGCCGATGAGCTGCGCCGCCGTGACCTGCTGGACGCGGTCGGCGGCTCGGCCGCCCTGGTCAGCCTCCAGGCCAACGCCCCCGGCACCGCCAACGCCGCCCACTACGCCCGCATCGTGCGCGACCACGCCATGCTCCGGCGCCTCATCGGGGCCGCCGGCTCGATCGCGGAGAGGGCCTACGGCCTCCCCGACGACGTGCGCAAGGCGGTCGACGAGGCCGAGTCCCTCGTGTTCGACATCGCCCGGCACGAGGGGGAGGGCTCGACCTCGCCCATCAAGGACCTGCTGAGCGAGAGCCTCGAGCGCCTGGAGGAGCTGTACGACCGCGGCAGCCGGATCACCGGCACCCCCACCGGTTACGTCGACATCGACGCCATGACCTCGGGCCTCCAGCCCGGGGCCCTCATCGTGGTCGGGGCCCGGCCGGCGATGGGCAAGACGTCGTTCGCCCTGGGCATGGCCACCAACGCCGCCATGAAGGCCAACCGGCCCACCCTCGTCTTCTCGCTCGAGATGTCCAAGGTGGAGCTGAGCCAGCGGATCCTGTGCGCCGAGGCCCGGGTGGACTCCAAGAAGATCCGCACCGGCGACCTCAAGGAGGGCGACTGGGCCGCCATCGTCAACGCCGTGGGCCGGCTGGCCGAGGCGCCGGTGTGGATCGACGACAACCCGAACGTGAACGTGATGGAGATCCGCTCGAAGGCCCGGCGGCTGCGCAGCGAGGTGGGCGACCTCGGCATGGTCGTCGTCGACTACATCCAGCTGATGACCGGCCGCAACAACGCCGAGAGCCGCCAGGTCGAGGTGTCCGAGATCAGCCGCAGCCTGAAGCTGCTCGCTCGTGAGCTGGAGTGCCCGGTGGTGGCCCTGGCCCAGCTCAACCGCGGCCTCGAACAGCGGGCCGACAAGCGGCCCATGCTGTCGGACCTGCGCGAGTCCGGCGCCCTGGAGCAGGACGCCGACGTGGTGATGTTCATCTACCGCGACGAGGTCTATGACCCGAAGCAGGAGAACGCCGGGCTGGCCGAGATCATCGTGGCCAAGCATCGCAGCGGCCCGACCGGCATCGCCCACCTGTCCTTCCTGGCCCACATCACCCGCTTCGAGAACATGGCCCGCGACCTCTGACGCGGTCCGCTCTGCTCCGCGGCTGCATCTAGCGGCCGGCCAGTCGTCTGTTCTCTAGCGGCGGCCGGGCCAGGGGCGGCCGGTGAGCCGCTCGAACTCGGCGATGCACCCGGGGCACACCCCGAACCGCTCGGGGTCGGCCGACGGGGTCCAGACCTTGCCGCAGAGGGCGATCACCGGGCTGCCGGTGACGAGCGCCTCGGTGACCTTGTCCTTCGGGTAGACGATGTGGGCCAGCCGCTCGTGGTCGCCTTCGGCGACGTCGAGCACGGGCGACGCCGGTGCGGTGCGGACCTCGGACACGGTGCGGCGCCGTCAATCCACAGGTGTGATGGGCAGGGTGAAGGGTCCGAACGTGAACGCCGGCAACCACGGCGTCGGGTCGGCGCTCCAGTCGAGCCCCTTGATCTGCTCGGCCGTGCGCCGGCCCGAGAGGGACCGCAGGAGGTCGAAGGCGGCGGCCGTCAAGGTCACCTCCGGTTCGCCGCTCCCGAGGATCCACTCGTCGGCCCCGCAACGGGCCCGGATGGCCGGCAGGTCGGCCTGGCCGACCGAGGCGCTCATGGCGGGGACGGCGAAGCCCAGGGCGACGTCGACGGCCACGTCCTCGCGCGCACCGGGGCACCCGAGCGCGGCCCGCAGGTCGTGCTCGTGGGTCACCTCGTCGAACACGAGCTGGGCCGGCGCGCCCCCCGGCCCGAGCAGCGCTTCCACGCGTCGGCCGAGGTCGTCCCACTCCTCGAGCACGTCGGCGAGGGACCGGTCGGCCCGGGGCGCCACGTGGGCGAGGGTCCACGGGTCGGTGCCGGCGCCCTCGAGGTTGCCGGCGAGGATGTCGTCGCACACTCCGGCCAGGTGGGCGACCACGTCGCGCACCGTCCACGCCGGGCAGGCCGGGACGGCGGTGGCGCCGTCGCCGGCGGCCGCGGCCACGTCCCGGATCCGCAGGCGGGTGTCGCGGTAGACGGCGGTGGTATCGGCCTCGGGGGTCACCCTGCAATTGTGGCCGGGGCTGTCCCGAACCGCCGACTTCGGCCCGCCGGCCCCGCCTGCGTACCGTGCTGCGGTGTCGACGCCCCGATCGCTACTCGCCGGCATCGCCGCCATCGGCGCCGGGGTGTTCGCCGGCCGGGCCGTGCGCCGCCGGGCGGGGGTCCGGGTGGCCCGCACGGCGCGGCTGGCCGGTGCCGGCACGCGGGCCGGCGGTGGCTACGCCGTGCACCGGGCCCGCCGGGTGTTCGCCGCCGCCGAGCGTCGCGACGTCCTCGACGCCGACTTCCAGCTCCGCACCGCCGAGCAGGTGGTCGAGACCCTCGGCCACATGAAGGGCGCGGTGATGAAGCTGGGCCAGATGGCCAGCTACCTCGACCAGGGCCTGCCCGAGCACGTGCGCGACGCCTTCGCCCAGCTTCAGCAGGACGCCCCGCCGATGACCCCCGAGCTGGTGGCGTCCACCGTGGCCGCCGAGCTCGGTGCCCCGCCGGAGGACCTCTTCGCCGAGTGGGACCCGGTGCCCATCGCGGCGGCGTCGATCGGCCAGGTGCACCGGGCCATGACCGCCGAGGGCGAGGCGGTGGCGGTCAAGGTGCAGTATCCCGGCATCGACGAGGCCATCCGCGGCGACCTCGACAACGCCGGCGTCCTGTTCTCGGCCATGAACCTGCTGTTTCCCGGGCTGGATCCGAAGCCGCTGGTGGCCGAGCTGCGGGACCGGCTCCTCGAGGAGCTCGACTACGCCTTGGAGGCCGACAACCAGGCCCTGTTCGGCGGGTTCTTCGCCGGTCACCCGTTCGTGCACGTGCCGGCGGTGGTGGGCCGGTACTGCAGCTCCCGGGTCCTGACCACCGAGCTGGCCGCCGGCGCCCGCTTCACCGACGTCACCGGGTGGAGCCAGGACGAGCGCGACCGCGCCGGCGAAGCCATCTTCCGGTTCGTGTTCCGCAGCCTCTACCGCCTCCGGGCGTTCAACGGAGACCCCCACCCCGGGAACTACCTGTTCTCCCCGGGGGGCCAGGTCACGTTCCTCGACTTCGGTCTCGTGAAGCGGTTCACCCCGGACGAGACCCACACCTTCAGCGACATGATCCAGGCCATGGTCATCCGGCGGGATCCCAGCGAGTTCCGCCGGATCGTCGAGGACGTGGGCCTGCTCGCCCGGGGTCAGCCCTTCTCGGACCAGCGCATCGAGGACTACTTCGGCCACTACTACGAGTTCGTCTTCGACGACGAGCCCCGCACCATGACCAAGGAGTACGCCACCGAGAGCGTGCGCCGCGTCTTCGACGCCAACGGTCCCTACGCCGACATCCTGAAGGCGGCGAACATGCCGCCGGGCTTCGCCATCATCCAGCGCATCAACCTCGGGCTGTATGCCATCCTCGGCCAGCTCGAGGCCACCGCCAACTGGCGCCGCATCGCCGAGGAGCTGTGGCCGTTCATCGACGGGCCCCCGAGCACCCCCATGGGCGAACAGGAGGCGGCCTGGCTGGCCGGTCGGGTCAGGTCGGCTCCTTCGTCAGCACCAGCTTGAACTCGAAGCGACCGGTGTCGGCCACGCTGGCCACGGGCCCGATCACCGGCGGCGTCATGTCGTAGTCGGCCAGCTTCACCGGGACGGGGTCGGCGGTGGCGATCTCGATGCGGGGCCCGCCCGAGTCGACCGCCTGGGCCTCGACCCCGAACGTGACCGGGCGGGTCACGCCGTGGAGGGTCAGGTCCCCGGTGGCCTCGGCGGTGACCGGACGGCCCGGTCGGGGGGTGCCACCGAGATCGATCGGAGCCGTGAGGGTGAACGTGGCCTCAGGGAAGCGACCGGTCTCGAGGCCGGCGCCCTCCATGGCCCGCTTGCGGTTGGCGACGTCGAGGCCAGGCGGCGAGTCGGTGTAGGTGAGGCTGGTGAGGTCGACGGTGAATGACCCCTTGGTCACCTCGGTGCCGACGATGGTGATCGATCCGTCGACCTCGGAGGTGCGCCCGACGGCGGTGTTCTCGGCGGCGCCGCCGGCGAAGCGCTCGGTGATGCGCAGCCCGGCCGCGGGGGCGACGTCGGAGGCGGTGGCAACGGTCCAGGTGCCGTCGGCGTCGAAGGTGCCCCCTTCCTGGCCGGACTGGGCTGGTTGGTCGGACAGGCCCAGCTCCTCGGGAGCGTCGTCGCGGAGCACGAACCACCACACGCCGGTTCCGGCCGCCACGACCAGGACGGCGACGACGGTCAGGGCGATGGCGAGCCTCCTCATGGGCCCCCAGCGTGACCGATCAGACCGGCCGGCGGGGGTCGGGCCGGGCGTCGGCACGGCGGTCCAGCCGGCGACCCAACCAGACCAGCAGGCCGAGGTTGGCCAACAGGCCGCCCACGACGACGGCGTAGACCAGCCCGCTGTCGGAACCGACGAACACGAGCGGCGTCCACGGGAACGACAGAGCCAGGAAGGCCAGGCCGGCGCCGATGTTGGCATCGGTCTGGCCCTGATGCTGGGCCACCGAGAGGCCGAGGTACCCGACGCAGGCGGCGATGTAGACGAGGTAGCCGCCGACGAGCACGACGGTGGCGGTCCGCCGGGGCCTCATCGCCGGGCTCCCCGTCCGGGCAGCTCGAACCGGGCGAACAGCGCCACCAGCGCGGCCAACACCACTCCCGGGGCCACCAGCCAGAGCGGGCGCTGGAGCCACCAGCCGGCGGTGGGCTCGGTCGCCAGCTCGAAGCCGGCCAGCCGGTAGGCGCCGATGGCGGCCACCAGAGCGGTCATGTGCCAGGTGAAGACGGTCATGGCCACGGCGTTGACCGAGACCACGCCCTTCCACACCCGTCGCCGGGCCAGCCACCGTTCGGCGGCCGGGCGCAGGAGCATGGCCACGGCCACCTGGAACGTGGCCAGGGCGGCGATGCACGCCGTGGTCGGGAACATGTTGCTGACCGCCTCGCCCCGCACCGCCACCATCGAACGGGGGTACACCCCGAGGTTGGTGAGGACGACGAGGGCGACCAAGCCGCCCACGGCCATGGCCCAGAGGGAACGGCGGGGCCAGCGGGCGAACGTGCCGTCGCGCCAGAAGTAGCCGAGCTGGTGGGCGAAGATCCACACCAGGGCGGCGTTCAGCAGCCCGAGGGCCTCGACGTCGAACCGGAACCGACCGAGGTCGGCGAGGACGATGGCCGACCCGAGGGCGACGAGGGTGAGCTCCCGCCCCCGGCGGTGCAGCGCGGCGGTGAACGGCGCCAGCAGCACCACCGCGGTGTACATGCCGAGGAACCAGAGGGGCACGAACACGACCCGACCCCACTCGAGCACGCCGGGCCGGTCGGTCGTCGCCCGCACCAGGGTGTCGGCCACTGCCCAAAGGCCGACGAAGACGCCGACCGGGCGCAGCAGCCGGCCCAGGCGGCGGCGGGCGAATGCGGCCCATCCCGTCTCGCCCTTGGCCGCCAGCGCGTCGAGGGCGGCCAGGTTGGCGAAGCCGCCGACGAAGAAGAACACCGGCATGATCTGGAGGAGCCAGGTGGCCAGCCACATGAGGCGGACGCTGCCGATGGGGTTCGGCATGGTCAGGGCGCCGTGGCCGTCCACGTGGGTCACCGAGAACACCCAGTGCCAGAGGATCACCACGCCGATGGACAGGGCCCGGAGGAAGTCGACGAAGCGGTCCCGGGAGGCCGGGGTGGCGTCCACGAGAGCGTCCACGGTGAGCGCAGCGGACTCGTTCTCGGTGCAGGTCATGGCGCCACCCTCTCCGTTCGAGGAGGCGGGAGCCATGGGCAGAGGCCCCTACCGCCGCCTGGGTCAGCCCCCAGCGGGTCGGGCCGGGAACGGTTCGCCGGCGGCGTCGACCCGATCGGGCCGGGGCGGCCGGCGCCGCCAGGTGCCGGCGATGGCGACGGTCGCGGCGAGGAGCCCGAGCGCCATCCCCCCGGCGATCAGCGTCCCGGCCGGCACCATGCGCCGGGCCACCCGCTCGCCGCATCGCGACGAGTAGGCGCGGTCGAGGTCGGCCTTGCCCAGCTCGACGGTCGACCCGTCGGGCCGGTGGACCTTCCCGGCGGCGTCGGGGTACACGTCGGGGCGGCCGGCCAGCAGGAACGCCGCCGGGGCGCCGCAGTCCTGCACGGCGCCGTTGCGCAACGGGAGCGCCGCCAGTGCCGAGCCGGCGACGATGGCGGCCAGGGCCACCCAGCCGGCGAGGGCGGCGGCTGTCGCCACCCGGGACCGGCGCGGGTCGGGGATGGTCGGAGCGGTCACGGCACCCGGTGGCGTAGCCAGTCGACGACGTGGTCGAGGGCGATGCGGCGGTGCCCGGACAGGTAGTGGGGAGCACCGGGCAGCTCGACGTAGGTGACGTCGGCCGCGCCAGAGCGGTCCCGCAGCTCGCGCGCCTGGTGGAGGCGGATCTCGGTGTCGCCGGTGGGGTGCACCACCAGGGTGGGCACGTCCACCTGCGGGAGGGTGTCGGCCAGCCGGGCGGCCGAGGACAGCCCCGACCAGGTCGACAGCCAGCCGCGGGCGGTCATCGTGCGGGCCAGGCCGCCGTAGCCGTAGTTGGCGTCGAGGGGGTCGGGGGCGGCGAACACCGTGCCCAGCGCCCGGTCGTCGGGATCGATCGACGGATCCAGGTACGCGGGGTCGGCGAGGGTCCGGTACACGGTGAGGTAGCGGGCGTGCACCGCCCGCCGCCGGAGCTCGTTCCAGGCGCGACTGCCCCGCTCGGTGCCGGCCAGCCCGGCTCTGGCCTCCGAGCGCTCCTCCTCGGCCCGGCGGGCGACGGCGTCGATGCGGGCGACCCGATCGTGCTGGGCGGCCCGGTAGCGGGCCAGCCAGGTGGGGTCGTAGGTCGACGGCTCGGGCCAGGGCCGCCAGCCGTTGTCGGGGTCGTACATGTCGAGGGAGGGGTCGATGGAGAACGGGTCGGACTCGTCGGTCACCGACGGGTCGATCACCTGGAGCATGAAGACCCCCTCGCCGGGGTGGGCGGCCAGCGCCACGAAGGCGTCGCCCAGGGCGCGCCCCTCCCGGGCGGCGGTGGCGTGGGCCAGGGCCATGAGCGACCCGCCGCCGCTGTTGCCGAGGAGCACGACCGCCTCCGCGCCTCGCCGGCGCAGCTCGGCCACCGCCGCCTGCACGTCGACCACGCACTTCTCGTGAAGGCAGTCGATGTCGTTGTTCACGTAGCGGGTGGCGAAGCCGAGCACGGCGTAGCCGGCCGCCGCTAGCAGCGGGCAGACGTAGTGGATGCTGAAGTCCCCCCGCGGGTGGGACAGCGCCACCGCCGTGCGCCACGGCCGGCCCGCCGGGGGGGTCCAGAGGACGCCCCGGACGATGGCGCCGTCGGGGGTGACGAGCGCGATGGGCTCGCGCCCGGGGACCACTCCGGGATCGTCGGCCGGGTCGGGCCAGTACCCCAGGAACGGACGGGTCGAGGCCGGCTCGCTCAAGTGGCCGGCACCGGCTCCTGCGGTGCGGAACCGCCCGGCACCCGGGATCCCCGGCCCTGGTGGAACCTGGGCCGGGGGGCGGGCTCGAGCGGTGGCTCGTCGGCGAGCAGCGCGTCGAGGGCGGCGGCCTTGTCGGCCTCGGTGTAGGGGGCGGTGTCGGTGCACCACTCGACGAGGATCCCGTTGGGGTCGGTGGTGTAGATGGACACGCAGAAGCCGTGGTCGACCTCCATGACGTCGACGCCTACGTCGAGCCAGTGCTCCCGGCGGGCGACGAGGTCGTCGAGGTCCGACGCCGCGAAGGCCAGGTGGTTCACCCAGATCGGGAGGCCGAGGCCCTCGGAGATGCGTGGATCGAGGCCCTCGGCCCGGGGGTCGTGGAGGTCCCAGAAGGCGATCATGCCGTCGCCCCCGGTGTCGTAGAAGAGGTGCTTGGCCCAACCCCCGGGGGCGTCGGTCGGCGCGGCCACCGCCTTGGCGAGCTCGAAGCCCATGGCCTCGGTGTAGAAGGCGTGGGTGGCGGCCATGTCCGTGGTGGCCAGCGCGACGTGGTGGAAGCCCAAGGCGGTCCCTTTCCGGCGGGGGCCACCAGCGTGGCACAGGCCGCCGGGAGCGCCGAAGGCGGGAGCCGGGGCAGAGCAGGAGCCACGGCACGTGGGGGTGTGCCGCCTCCGAGGAGGAGCGGCCCCTGCTCGGACCCGGTTGTGGCCGGTGGGGGCGATGGACCACCGGCCCCCGATCCATCGGCGGGCGGCGCAGGGACGTGAGCCTTTCCCGGCCGAACCTTCCGGCCGGCGGCGCCGACGGCCGACCGTAGGCTGGGCCGGTGACCCTCGCCGACCAGGCTCCCGTCTTCCTCGGCGAGAACCTCCTGGCCTGGCTCGTGCTCGCCATCGGCGGCGCCATGGCGGTGGGGAACCTCCTGGCCGTGTTCCGGCCTCCGGCCCGACCGGCCGACGCTGGCGGTCTCGCCCGGGCGCCGGTCACCCGCAGCCTCGTCATGGCCGGCGTGGGGTCGGTGGCCGCGATCTGGGCGCTGGCCAGCCTCATCCTCTGACGTGGGGCGGCGGGTAACGTCGCATGCTTATGGAGACCCTGCGCACGCCCGACGACCGCTTCGACGGCCTGCCCGGCTACCCGTTCGACCCCCACTACGTGGAGGTGCCCGACGGGGAGGGCGGCAGCCTCCGGATCCACCACCTCGATGAGGGCCCGGCCGACGGCCCCGTGGTCGTCTGCCTCCACGGTGAGCCGTCGTGGTCCTTCCTCTACCGCCACATGGCCCCCGTCCTGGTCGGAGCCGGCCTGCGGGTGATCGCGCCGGACCTCGTCGGCTTCGGCCGGTCGGACAAGCCGTCGGCCCGGACCGACTACACCTACGCCCGCCACGTCGATTGGATGCGGGCGACGCTGTTTGACGCCCTCGACCTGACCGAGGTCACCCTCGTGGCCCAGGACTGGGGCGGGCTGATCGGCCTGCGGCTCGTGGGCGAGCACCCTGACCGGTTCGCCCGGGTGGTGGCGGCCAACACGTTCCTGCCCACCGGGGACCGCCCGCCCGGCGATGCGTTCCTCCGCTGGCAGCGCTTCTCCCAGGACGTCGACTCGTTTCCCGCCGGCTCCATCGTGAACGGGGGCTGCACCACCGACCTCGGCGCCGACGTCATCGCCGGCTACGACGCCCCCTTCCCCGACGAGAGCTACAAGGAGGGCGCCCGGCAGTTCCCGGTGCTCGTGCCGACGTCGCCCGACGACCCGGCGAGCGCCGCCAACCGCGCCGCCTGGGAGGCGCTCGGTCGCTTCGACCGACCGTTCCTCACCGCCTTCAGCGACCAGGACCCGATCACCGCCGGCGGCGACCGGGCCCTCCAGGCGGCCGTCCCCGGCTGCGCCCGCCAACCCCACACCACGATCGCCGGGGGCGGCCACTTCCTTCAGGAGGACCGCGGCCCCGAGCTCGCCGGCGTCGTCGTCGACTTCGTGGCGTCGACCTGAGCGGACCGGCTCCGTCCCGACCGGGCCCGCCGGCTGGACCGCCAGGCCAGTCCCCCTACCGCCACGAGCCCGACCAGCACCGCGCCGAGGGCCGCGAGCTGCTCCCAGCCGCCACGGTCGCCGGGCTGTCGGGGGGCGCGCCCCTCGTTCGGCCTCGGGATGATGTGGGGGGAGGCACCGGGCTCGGACAGAGCCACGTCCCGATCCCGGCGCGGACCGTCGGTGGGCGTGGCCACGGTCACCACCAGGACACCGATGACGATGGCTCCGGCCAGCACGCCCGCCGTCATCCACAGGGTCCGGCGATCAGGCTGGACGGCTCGCCGGGTCATGTCATCATCCTCGGTCGGGAAGCATGTCAGGACAACCCTGCCGGTTCCGGCTCGCGTCGGCGGGTAGGGAGCGTGTTCGAGACGGACATCAGGAGGCCACATGGCGACCAACGAGCCCGGCACGGTGTTGACCTGTGCAGACGACGACTGCCCCTGCCGGTTGCGCATCGAGGTGCCGTGCCCTCACGGCGAGGAGTACTCCTGCGCCTGCGGCCACCCCATGGTGCCTGCCGGCTAGGCCCCGCCGGGTAGGCCCGGTCTCAGGCCTGCTCGAGGTCGAGGAGGTAGCGCTTGGCCGCCAGCCCCCCGGCGAAGCCGGTGAGGGCGCCGTCGCCGCCGACCACCCGGTGGCAGGGCAGGACGATCGACAGTGGGTTGCGGCCGTTGGCCGCACCCACCGCCCGGGCCCGTCTGCGGTCCCCGAGCCGGGCCGCCTGCTCGGCGTAGGTGGTGGTGGTGCCGTAGGCGATGCCGGTGAGGGCGCCCCAGGCGGCCCGCTGGAACGGGGTGCCGACGGGGTCGAGGGGCAGGTCGAACCGGCGGCGCCGGCCGGCGAAGTACTCGTCGAGCTGCCCGGCGGTGTCGGCCAGCAGCCCCGGCGCCGGCTCCCCGTCGGTGGCGACGAACGGCCCGAGCGGCACCCGCCGACGGTCCTCGCCCTCCCAGAGCACCGCTCGCAGGCCGACCGGTGAGGCCACGAGCATGAGGCGCCCCACCGGCGTGGGGTGGGCGGTGGCGTGGAGCGGTGCACCGTCGGCCCGGCCGTTCCCGGCGACTGTCGGTGCCACGGTCACGGCCCGGCGTTCCAGAGGTGGGCGAGCGCGTAGGACCGCCACGGTCGCCAGCGCTCGGCCTCTCGCTCGGCGTCGGCCGGAGCGCCGGACCGGCCTTGCCGCTCGAGGGCACGGCGCACACCGAGGTCGGTGGCCAGGAACGCGTCGGGGTCACCGAGTGCCCGCATGGCGACGTAGGACGCCGTCCACGGGCCGATGCCGGGCAGGGCGAGCAGCCGGGCCCGCACCTCTTCCCGGTCCGCTCCCGGGTCCAGCACGATCCGGCCGTCGGCGAGGGCGCCGGCAAGGCCCCGGAGCGCCCGGCGGCGGGCGGCGGGCATGGGCAGCAGGGTGTCGTCGGCGGCGGCCACGGCGGCGGCGCGGGGGAACAGGTGGGTGAGGCCGCCGTCGGGAACGGGGAGGGGCTCGCCCAGCGCGGCGGTCAGCCGCCCGGCGATGGTGCGGGCGCCGGCCACCGACACCTGCTGGCCGAGCACGGCGCGCACCGCCAGCTCGTCGCCGCTCACCGCCCCGGGGACCCGCAGGCCGGGGGTGGCGGCCACGAGGGGTCCGAGGACCGGGTCCTGCCCGAGCTGGCCGTCCACCGCCTCCGGATCGGCGTCGAGGTCGAGCAGGTGTCGACAGCGGCGGACGGCGGCGCCGAGGTCGCGCTGGTCGCCGAGGGTCAACCGGCAGCGCACGTGGCCGTCGACCGCGGCCAGGTCCGCCAGGCCCGGGGCCCGGGGCAGGTCCAGGGTGCGGCGGTAGCCGGAGGCGGTGGCCTCCTCCACCCCCGCCACGGCGCGGGTCCCGAGGAACCCGAGCACCGCACCGGTCGCCATCGGCGCGCGGTACGGGAGGCGCAGGGTGATCGTGCCTGGACCGCCGCCGGTCGTCGGCGCCCGTCGGGCCGCCCGCAGGCCGCCCGGGGAGGTGCCGAACACGGCGAGCACGGTGTCGTTGAACTGGCGGACGCTCCCGAAGCCGGCGGCGAAGGCCACCTCGCCGAAGGGCAGGTCGGTCGTCTCGATGAGGGTCCGGGCGTCGGCGGCCCGCTGGGCCCGGGCGAGGGCGAGCGGCCCTGCGCCGACCTCGGCGGCGAGCAGCCGGTGGAGCTGGCGGGGGCTGTAGCCGACCCGGCGCGCGAGCCCGGCTACGCCCTCGCGGTCGACCACCCCGTCGGCGATGAGGCGCATCGCCCGGGCCACGACGTCGGCCCGCACGTCCCACTCGGGTGAGCCGGGCGTGGCGTCGGGCCGGCACCTCTTGCAGGACCGGAACCCGGCGCCCTGGGCGGCGGCGGTGGTGGGGAAGAACCGCACGTTGGCCCGCTTGGGCGTCCGGGCGGGGCAGCTCGGCCGGCAGTAGATCCCGGTCGAGGTCACGGCCACGACGAACCACCCGTCGAAGCGGTGGTCACGGCTGCGGGCCGCCCGGTAGCAGCCCTCGACGTCGGCGATCACCCCGCCAGTGTCGCCCCTTCGAGGTGCGTTCGCTGGCGGGTTTCGGTCGTCGCCCTGCCGGTGGCTCAGCCGCCCTTGGCGGGCGAGGGGTAGTTGGTCGGTCGCTCGCCCTCGGGCAGGGTCTTGATGATGGTGATCGACCCCTTCACCTCGAACACCCGCTCGACGCCATCCCACTCGTCCACGAGGTAGCGCTTGGCCCCGTTCGCGTACCGGTACATGCCCTCGCCCTGCTCGCCGGCTTCGTCGAGGCCCTTGACGTCGGGGTCCCACCAGAGCTCCACCAGGTCGTCGATGCCGGCGTAGTCCGGGTCGGTCGATCGTTGCTTGCCGAAGCTCACGCTCGGCTGGGTGGTGGCCCGCGCCGTGGGGGGCGTCACGAACAGGCCGTTGCGGAACGTCTCGGCGGAGAGGTTGGGCCCGGCGTACTCGAGGCCGGTGAAGAACAGCACGACCTGGGGGTAGAGCAGCAGGAGGGGGAGGGTGGCCGCCACCGGGGGCCGCTCGCCGTGGAACCACTCGTAGAGCCGTACCGGCGGGTTGATGTCGGGGGTCGCCTGGGGTGGGAAGTAGCTGATGCCGAACGCGTGCTCCCACTGGGCGCGGTCGAACGTGCGGGCGAACGCGGTGGTGTCCGAGAACGGTGCCCCGCCGAGGACCCACTCGGGGTACCACTCCTGCTTGGTGGCTTCCTTGGTGAACGCCGGCAGCAGGATGGGGTCGGCCTGTACCAGCACGGTGGTCACGCCGGCGGACTGCATCTTGGTGACGGCGTTGGTGGCCAGCTCCGCCGCCCGGCCGGGATCGAGGGGGTACAGGATCTGCTCGGCCAGCTCCACCCCCTTCTCGGCGAGATCGTCCTTGAGCCTGTCCGCCCCGGTCTCATCGCTCTCGCTCAGGCCGAGGGCGAGGTGGCCGAACACCCGCTTCTTGCCGTTCGAGCCTTCGCCGGCATGCTCGGCCTTGCCCTTGGCCAGCTTCTTGCTGACGTATTGCACGATGTGGGCCCGCACCTGGCTCGAGGTGGGCGGGAGCGAGAACACGGTGGGTTCCGGCTTCGAGATGCCGGGGCAGGCGATGCACACGATGCCGCGGGCGTGGAGCTCGTCGGTCCACGCGCTGCCGATCACCGGGCCGCCGAGCACGGCGAAGGCGCCCATGTCCTCGGCGGCGCGGATGGCGTCGGAGCGGGCCGCGGTGGGATCCAGGATCGAGCCCGAGGCCTCGATGAAGTCGAGGCTGACCTTTCTCCCGTAGGTCTGGTAGTAGCGGGCGAAGATGTCGACGAAGCCCTGGTAGGTCTCGCGCAGCTCGGCGTTGGTGGCGTCGAAGCCGATGCGCTTGAGCAGCAGGGCCCGCACCGGGTCGTCCTCGGCCGGCAGCCACGCGACCACCTTGATCGTGTCCCCGGTGACCCCCTTCGCGGTGGCCCCGCCGTTGTCCTTCACGTTGGCGAAGCACTCGGTGCGGAAGATGAAGGGGATGGCCAGCATCCCGCTCTTCGTGTCGCAGGTCTTCGGGAACGTCACGTCGAGGCCCTTCTCCTTGGCCATCGACCACGTGACCACGCCGGCGGGCAGCTTGATCGGCTTGGTGCTCGACGTCGGACCGCCGTCCTCGCCGCCGCCCCCGCCCGCGCGGGTGAGGGCCACGCCGGTCACGACGACAAGGACGGCCATCACCGCGGCGATGGGTGCCCACCGGCGGAGCGGCGAGCCGGCGGGCTCGGGGGTACGGTCGCGACGAGGTTCCATGGCGGTCATCCTTCTACCTCGGAGGGGCGTTTCGGGGTCAGCTCGCCCGACCGGCGTACGGCGGCCCCGTCCTCGGTGCCGAGGTAGGACGCCACGACGTCGGGGTGAGCGAGGACGGAGCGGGGCGGGCCGGTGGTCAGCACCCGCCCCTGGTCCATGGCGACGAGGCGGTCGGCGACCGACTCGATGAGCGGGATGTCGTGCTCGACGACGACGAGGCTGGCACCGGTCTCGTCCCGGATGCGCCGGATGAGCGGGGCGAGGGCCTCGACCTCGCGCTGGGCGATGCCGGCGGCGGGCTCGTCGAGCAGGACCACCTGGGGCTCGTGGGCGAGCAGGCAGGCCAGGTCGACGACCCGGCGAGTGCCGGTGGACAGCTCACGGGCGAACGACGTGCGGTAGCGGTCGAGGCCGAGCAGCTCGACGAGCTCGTCGACGCGGCGGGCGACAGCCTGTTCGCTGTCGTAGGCGTTCGGCAGGCGGAAGGCGGCCGACAGCGGGTCCCGCACCTTGACCCAGCGCTCGCAGGCGACGGCGATGGTCTCGGTGACGGTGAGGGACGGGAACAGGCGGGCGTCCTGGAAGGAGCGGCCCAGCCCGGCGCGGGCGCGGGCCGAAGGGCTGGCCCTGGTCAGGTCCCGCTCGCCGAGCAGCACCCGTCCGGCGTCGGGGGGTGTGAACCCGCTGAGCAGGTCGAAAAACGTGGTCTTGCCGGCGCCGTTGGGTCCGATGATGCCCACGATCTCCCCAAGGGCGACGTCGAGCGAGACGTCATCCACCGCCATCACGCCGCCGAAGGACCGGGACAGGCCCACGGCCCGGAGCACCGGGCCGCTCCCTTCGCCTCGCGCCTCGACGACCGGCCGGTCCTCCGAAGGGGCGACGGCCGGTCCGCGGTCCGTTGGAGCTCCCGCCGAGCCGAGGAACACCGATCGCAGGAGGTCGGGGCGGTCGAGCAGGTCGGCGGTCGGGCCCGAGAAGCGCACCTGGCCCCGTTCGAGGAACACGGCACGGTCGGCCACCTCGAGGGCCACGTTCACCGACTGGTCGACGAGCACGATGGTCGTGCCCCGGCGGCGGAGGTCGTCGACCACCCGGACCAACTGCCCCACCACCACCGGAGCCAGGCCGAGCGACAGCTCGTCGATCATGAGCAGCCGGGGCCGGGTGAGCAGCACCATGGCCAGCGCCAGCATCTGCTGCTGGCCGCCCGAGAGGCTGCCGGCCCGCTGCCCGGCCCGCTCGGCCAGGACCGGGAACAGCCGATGGATCTCGGCCTCCACGTCGGCCAGCTCCTCGGGCCGGCGGCGGTGGAGCCACCCGGCCGTGCGCAGGTTCTCGGCGACGGTGAGCGACGGGAACACGCCGGCACCCCCGGGCATCTGGGCCAGGCCGGCGGCCGCCACCTGGTGCGCCGGTCGGCCGGTGATGTCGGCGCCGTCGAAGCTCACCGTGCCCCGGTCCGGCCGGAGCAGGCCCGACACCGCTCGCAGCAGGGTGGACTTGCCGGCCCCGTTCGTGCCCAGCAGGGCCACGGCTTCGCCTTCGTCCACCTCCAGGTCGACCCCGAAGAGGATCTGGACCGAGCCGTAGGACACGTCCGCCCCGGCGACCGACAGCATGGGCGCCGCTCCTGGAGGCGACGCCACGGCTGCTGCTCGCGCTCGAGCTGTCGCTGCCGCCGCGCCCGCTGCCGCCCCACCGGCACCCGGGCCGGGCTCGCCGGCGTCGGCGTCGGCTGCGCCGATTTGGTCAAGCTCGTCGGGGTCGGCCATGTCGATGCCGTGGCGGGTGGCCAGGCGGCGGAGCCAGCGGTCGCGGAGCCCGAACGGCAGGGTGGCCAGGCCGCCTGGGGCGAGCCAGAGCACGGCCAGCACGCCGATGCCCGAGGCCAGGATCTGCCACTCGCTCGGCAGGAAGTACTGGGTGCCGAGGAGGAAGAGGGCGCCCAGCACCGCCCCGGTGACCGAGGACAGGCCGCCGACGACGACCATGGTGAACACGGCCAGGTTCTGCACCGGTGAGTACGGGCCCGGATCAATGGCCTGCTGGTGGTGCACGAAGAGGGCGCCGGCCAGGGAGGCGATGGCGCCGGAGAGGGCGTAGGTGGTGAGCCGGGCCCGCGGGGCGTCGACCCCGTAGGCCTGCGCCGCCCGGTCGTTGTCCCGCAGCGCCACCAGCACCCGACCGGTGCGGCTGTTGCGGATCCCGCGGACACCGAAGCCGACCACCACCAGCACCGCGAGGGCGAGCATGAACACCTCGGTCGGCGTCGACACGTCGAGGCCGCCGAGCAGCGGGCGCCGTTCGATGCGGGCGCCCCGGTCGGGCACCCACGAGAAGAACTCGGGGTTCAACAGGTACGACGTGGTGGCCAACGAGAACGCGAACGAGGTGACGGCCAACGCCAGGCCCCGGATGCGGCTGGCGGGGAGGCCGATCACCGTCGCCGCCAGCGCGCCGGCCGCCGCCGCCACCACGAGGGCGGCGAACAGGTCCGCTCCCTGGGTGTTCGTGACCCAGGCCCCCACCGCCGCGCCGATGGCGAAGAACGCCACCTGGCCCAGGGACACGTGCCCGCCCCAGCCCGACAGGACGACGAGGGACAGGCCGAGCAGGGCGTAGATGAGGAGGGCCGAGCCCCGCAGGGACCGGTCCACGGTCACGACGTTGGGCACGACGACGGCGGCGCCGACCACCACCGCCAGCAGGGCCCAGCGTCCCCAGCGCACGATCGGCAGCCGGGCCAGCGCGGCGGGGATGGGGCGGACCTCCTCGGCCGCCCGCCACGCCGAGGCCTCACCGGCGTCGCTGCCGGGCGCATCCCGGCGCTGGAGGACGAGGGCGATCAACACGATGATGCCGAGGACGGGATCGACGAGCTGGACCGAGTGGTCCCACGCGATGCCGAGCTCGAGCACCCCGAGGGCGACGGCGCTGGTGGTCACCGCCACCAGGTTGGTGAGCCGGCCGAGCATCAGGGCGACCAGCGAGCGCAACAGCACGCTGAAGCCGAGGACCTCGCCGGTGGGCAGGCCCAGGATCCCGCCGCGCAGGAACATGGTGACGAAGGCCAACGCCGCCGCCGACGCCCACACGACCGTGTGCAGCCGGTGGACGGGGATGCCGAGCAACGAGGCCCGGTCGGCGTCGTCGGCGCTGGCCCGCACGGCGATGCCCGCCGCCGTGCGCCGGAGCAGCAGGACGACGGCCGCGACCACGATCGGGGTCACGATGAGCGCCAGCAGGTCGTTCACGTCGAACACGACGCCACCGAACCGCCACGTCCCCGACGCCGGCGGCGGGATCCGGTCGGACACCAGCCGCCGGTCCCAGAGGCGGGGGAGCAGGAGGGCCAGCGCGGTCAGCACCTGGCTGAGGCCGATGGTGGCGATGGTCACGAGCAGGCGGGGGGCGCGGAAGAAGCGACGGATCACGATCCGCTCGGTGGCCCCGCCAAGCACCACCGCCGCCCCCAGACCCACCATCACGGCCGCCGGCCACGGCACCCCCACCTCGTCGATGAGCAGGTAGGCGAGGACGGCGGGGGCGAAGCCGAGGTCGGCCTGGGCGAAGTTGATGATGCGGTTGGCCCGGTACACGAGGGCCATGCCGAGGGCGATGAGCGCAGTGAGGCCACCCACGATGACCCCCCGCACGACGATGCCGGCGGGGGCGGGGAACAGGACCTGCTGGGCGGCGACGATGGCCAGCGCCGGGCCGACGGACCGCAGGACCGGCATCAGGCGGGTGGCCGCGCTCGGGCGGTCCTCGCCCGCCACCGTGCCGCCGGTGGCGTTCGGGCCGTCGGGGCCGCCGATGCCTTCGGCCCCGGGGTCCTGCTCAACCGTGGTCGATCCCGAACTCATCGACACCCCCTGAACGGGTCAAGGTAGCCGTCGGGCGGTGGCGATTCGCGGCAGGGGGCGAGGCGATCGCCGGGTCAGGCCGAGGCGCCCTGATCGCCCTCGGGCATGGAGGGATCGGGGTCGAGATCGAAGCCGTCGGCGAGGTGGGCGGTGTCGTTGAACCGGCGCACCACCCAGTGGTCGCCGGAGATCACCAGGTGCGTGATCGAGCCGTTGTCGGCGCCGACGAAGGCGAAGGCGCGGGTGGCGTCGACGGCATGTCGCACGAGCTCGCCGATCACTCCGCCGTGGCTCACCACGACGACCCGCTCGTCGGGGTGCGAGGCCACGACCCGCTCGAGGCCCTGGCGCACCCGGGCCCGGAACGCAGCGGTGGCCTCGCCTCCGGGTACGGCGTCCCAACGCTCCTCGGCCAGCATCTGCCGGGCGGCGGGGTGGCCTTCGGCGACGTGGTGGCGGAAGGCGCCCCCCTCCCACTCGCCGAGGAAGACCTCCCGGAGGTCGGCTTCCACGACCGGGTCCAGCTCGAGACGATCGGCCAGCGGCGCCGCCGTCTCGGCCGTGCGCCTCAGCGTGGAGACGTAGATGGCGGCGATGCCCTGGCCGGCGAGGCGGTTGGCCACCCGCTCGGCCTGCTCGCGCCCGTCGGGGGCGAGCGCCGGATCACCGTGGCCGTCGACCAGAGGGAAGCTCTGGCCGGCCACCGCCGGCTCGGACTCGCCGTGGCGGACGAGGAACACCTCGGTGGAACCGGGGGAGCGCCGGAAGCGGGCCTGGCGGAGCGGCTTGGCCATCGGCCCTGTCTAGGCGCTCACCGCCGGAGGTGTCGCCACGTCCGGGCCCGGCCCGCCGCCGCCTCGCGGGAATCCAGGAGCAGTAGGACCGTGCGACGCGAGGCGAAGATCATCCCGCTGCCGACCAGGATCGACAGGAAGGCGACGATCGCCGCCGGGGTCAGGTCCGAGCCCGTCCGGGCCAGCCTCGTCGAGGTGCGCGTGACCGTGTCGGTCGATCCCCCACCGCCCGTCCCCATCGAGGGCGTGGTCGGGCCCCTCGTCACGTTGCCGCTGCTGGCGCGGGCGGTCGTGGTGGTGGCTGCCGCTGTCGTGGTGGTC
>JAABUS010003707.1_pt1 | contig 24000 bp, 16 predicted proteins | sample 5560161 | NCBI WGS metagenome assembly JAABUS01 (sample SAMN10711885, study PRJNA513376) | rock metagenome | isolation source: Antarctica rocks | place: Antarctica: Victoria Land, Trio Nunatak nord | collected 2016-01-04
AGAGGAACAGCAAGCTGCTATTCAAAAGGCGGAAGAAAAGGAACAAAGGGAGCTTAGAAAGCTAGAGGAACAGCGTTTAATAGCTGAAAGAAAGGTGGAACGAGAAAAAAAGAAGGCGAAGCGGGAGGAGGAAGCGAAGCGGAAAAAGGAGCTACGGGCGAAGGAATTGGAGCAACGACGTCTAATTCAGGAGCAAAAGCTGAAGGCTAAAGAGCTTCAGAAAGGGCAAAAGAAGAAGTCTAAAGAGGTGGAAGTACAGCAATTCACTGATTTTGTTGCTATTGAGGAGGTGGAAAGGGGGTCAAGTCAAATCAGGTCTACGCGAGCTGGAAGGCAATTCAAAGCTCCTAAGCGATTTGATGATTGATTCTTATAGCTTGGAAGCTTCATATAGATATCGACAACTCTCTATATTAATTGCAATTTGATTCTATGAATGGTGGTTGAATAATAATAAAAAAAGTATGGGTTGCTAATCGGGTTTAGGGTGTGCACGGGACCGGAACGTGCATCGGGCCGGGAATACTCCTAAGTGTATGATATCGTTGTAACAGATAAAGTCTTAAAAACTCCATGACTGCTTGGTTCGAACAATGCACCATTCCACAGGCTCGATCGGTTCAAGAACAGGAAGGTAAGTCTCGACAGTATAGCTGGTCAGTTGCTGTCATAAGCTCTGCATATCATTCTTATAAGCTCTGCATATCATACTTGAGCACAAACATGGCGAAGAGAGCGCTCCATTTCCCGGATACAGATTGTTGCCACTAACAGTTGAGACACTCGATATATATGCGCGTTTCATCATCAGACGAGAGGATTTGATAGGCTTTGAAATAAACCAATCTATCTGCAGCTTGTTTAAAAGCGATCTATCTTCAGCAAAGACATGTCCAATTTACTTCTCGGAAATACCTCTCTTCTCTCGCACAAGCCAGTCTTTAACTCCTGGGAAATTACACCGCACAATGCTCCGATCGATCCTCCTTCTCGTCTTCTATTTTCTCTCAGCCTCCGCTCTATCGATCAACATCACCGTTCCCCTTCAACGAACCCCAGTACTCTGCTTCGACCGTCAACCCAGGATCGTAGCCCCAGACTTCATCGACTGCCAGCTAGCCATCAATCGCGTCATATTCGGACCCCAAGCCAGCATCCCTCGAACATGGCATCGCCCTCAGCCCAGTTCCAGGATTATAGGGAGTTGGGTTTCGCGTACATGTATGGTTGCATTAGTGTCCGATACGGTCGAGGCCCAAGATGTGTTCGCACCGAACTTGATCGCCATTGCGGCCTTGGAAATTGTCGATAGCTGTGTGATGCATCATGACCATCTAGGAGGCAAAAAGGCCGTCGGTCCTAAAGAGATGTTTTACGTTACGGTCAGTGGTGAGCTGGCGCCGGACCTGGGGACTCAATTAGCAGCCACCGCATAGCCCATGTTCCAAGTAGTTGGGAGGAAACCGTGTTTCACGGTCAACATGAGCGTCTAGGAAAACAAAATATAAACACACCAGCACTATCCTACGCCCCTCCGGACATCCCACTACCCGGAACCAAATAATCCCACCACCACCCAACCGCAACCTCAAACTCTTCGGCCCCAGCATCCACTCCCGCCCCCAACATGCCCCCCTTTGAAGAGATGGATTTTTAAGGAGTATATAGCAGGATCATAAAAATTATGCAGGTCCTTTTAGACACCGTCGCTTCCAATGTCCAAGAAACCGATAGTGGATAACCCTCTCATCGAAGCTCGTCGTACCTCTCAAGTTCCCCCGCATTAGTCCTTTCCAACGCTCCTACATCTTCCGTTTTCCCCATACCCTATATATCCATCATTCCTTGGCCCCTTAACGCTTACATAAGCCCTCACCGACGCTAGCCCTTTAACCGCTGCCGGGTGCCTTATTTAGCGTATTCGCTTACTCCACCAATCAGTTTATAGGATTCCACCCTGAACTCCTATTGTTCATCCTATCTTAATGCTATGATGATAAGCGGCCCAACAAGGACCGTCTTTGCAGATGGAGACATCGCAGATATTGCAGCCATAAGTAGAGCGCTTTCCCCGCTTGCTGCGGCCCAAATTTGGTGTAATTTCACCGAGAGACCTTCGTTTTCTTGACTCTGCCAATTGCTCTATCTCCTTGCACCCACGGCAGTCCTCAGAGCTCTTTCTTTTGCAGATTTGATGATCTTCTAAAGGTATCATTGAACGTTCAATTGCTGGTCCAATTGACGTTCTTTTTCGCTTCAGAAACTGCCTTTGAGAGGCCTGAATAAGACATGTAGCCAGAGCCGTTCTGAACTCGCTATGAACAGTGTATTTAGCCTTCTTTGAAACATCTGAATGCAAAGAGAGTTTGTAGGCATTAATAATGCTGATTTCAATCAAGAACTCGTACGAGGCTTTGTGTTCTCCTGATCTACATCGACGGTTGTATGCGTAGGTATATTGACTCAACTGACGTTTGAAGACATCTGAATAGGCTCAAATCGATCGCCTATAACAGTGATAGGACGCAGATTAGGACGGTCAGTTCCTAAATCAGTTGAATCAGGTACTACGTCACAGGAAGGCATTATCGAGGTGGGCCAGAACAATAGGGGGCTTTGTTGACATTGTTTCTATTTACAAAAAATAACCTTTTTGACCGAGCCTTACCACATCTGGTTAGGGTCAACCTTAAAAATTAACCGAAGGCAAACAGCGGTTAAAGGGATAACCCTCGTTACATCCAAACTTCCCCTTCCTTTGCCATGCCTTTCCTCCCCGGCCCCTCCGCCCCCGGCCCAACCCAAATCCCCCTTTGCCTCCCGAAACCTTCGCCAATAGACCTTGAATACCTTGCCTACTTGAGATCACAAGTGTGCCTTGATCTTCTGCTGCGGACGGGTATGAGGTTGGGATGTGACGGGGGGTGAGAAAGGTGGGGTGGTTGGAGGTGAGAGGGTTGAGGGCGTGGTTGCCGGGGGCGGGGAGCGAGGTGGGTGGGGGAGGGGAAGGGTGGAGGTGTGGGTGTGGGTGTGGGAAGGTGAGGGGTGATGGGGTGAGATGATTAGGATGGCATTAGAGACGAAAAAGTGAAAGAATGAGAATGAGAAAGGAAGGAGGACTGAGGAGGTGAAGGAAAATCTAAAGGGAAGATGAAACAATCATTCTAATCCCCAAATTTCCCCCTTCTCTTCTCAGCTTTCTAAAGTCGTTAAAATCTGTCAACAATATGTGGAATGGAAGGGTTGTTTAAGATGAATTAGTTGAATGAGTGAGTTGAGTTGTGTGAGGAAGTGAGGCGTTTGGAGTCAGAAAGACTTGGGGGGGGGAAGGATGGGGATGAGAACGATTCTCTCGACGATAAACTTAAAATCAACTAAAGAATATCCCAAACCCACCTACCTAACCATCTCCCCAGCACCAGCATATCCCAGCCAGGTAGCAGAACGATCAAGAACAGAACCACCCTACAACTTGAAAAGCGCAAAGATCCGAGAAAGCAAGGAAGTTGCGCGGGGAGTGGGGAAATGGGATGCAAAGGTGGAGGGGATGGGGGGTTGGGGGTTGTGGTTGGAGAAGTGGAGGGATGGAAAAATGGAAATGAAAAGGGGGGGGGAGGGAGGCGAAGAGGCGAGGCGCGCAAGGGTTAAAACGTGAAAATTAAAAAACGATCCCTTCTTCTTCAACCCAATCTTGAGATTCAACATTCCGAGCCCTAACTTTCTTCCCAACCCCATCCCCATCCCCTTCCAACCCCCCCCCCCTTCCACGTCCACCCCCACAACCCCCCCACCCAACGTCCCACCCCCCCACACAACACCCCCAAACAACAACAACAACACCCTCACCACCAGCAAAGGGAAATAGTGGGGGGGGGTTGGAAACGAGAAAAAATGTAAACCAGATTATTTCGAAATTTCGAAATCCCAAGGACTGTTTCTGGGACAGACCTTGGGTAGCGTAGCGCGATAAAAGAGCTAGAATATGGGATGGTGCGTCTGTGTCTCTGAGGATAAGTATAAGTATACCTTCCCCCCCGACCTCCAAACCATTCCCCCCCCCGCTAAACACAGAAACCAAATTAAAAACCAGCGAGCGAAAAGGCGAGTGCTGCATGCCTTTGTGAATAATAGTTAGTATACTGTACAGTAATCATGTACGAAATATGAAATATATATATATATATACATATACTCTTCCATACCAAAAAGATTGCTTCGAGGGGATGTGCGCGACCTGTTTTTTCCTTTTGGTGGATTAGGAGGCCTGGAGGGCTGGGAGGGAGGGGGGGTTTTGCGTTGGGGAAAGGTTGTTGGGAATAGGCTGGGCGAAGGGGTTTTGTATGGGGGTTTGAGGTGGGGGGACGTTGGCTAGTAGGATGATGGGAGATGACAGGCGGTCGGTGGGTGAAAGCATCATTTATGCAGCAATATAAATAAAAGTGGTAGAAAATTGAGATGTTATGATTGATAACCTAGGGAATTCAAGCAGTACAAATGACGCATTAGGTCTGCGGGTATATGTAGTAGACAAATGAAAATAGCCAGCCAGGCATGTTATTTCAAACATCTATGTACCCCTAATTTTGTGTAAAAAATCTTAGGAATTACACAATCAGACCGAAATAATCTCCACCCTTGTGCCCTCAACCCTCAACAACCCCCTATCCCGACGACAAGAAAATTCACCGACGACCTTAATCGTCCATCTCGGCCTCGGTGGCCTTTGGTGCAAGGTGCCAGCGAGCATTACCTTCCTTGTCCGTCTCGTGCTGGACGGCGATCTTGGAGAGGTGGCCGAGGATGTTTTCTAGAGAAACACATTAGTTGTTGCTTGAAGGAAGCTATTTGTACAAGCACGAAGCTTACCGATCTTCGTATCGCTGCGGCTGCGGGTCTTGCGGCCGAGGTTGTCAAGCCATGTAATCTTGTTGAGTAGGAAGTAGACAATGGCGATGACAATGGTCACACCTGAAGACAAAATATTAGTGCGACGTATTTGGAGTAGAAGTGGTGAGGTATTTACCAATGGAGTAAGCCCAGATAACGACAGCTGTGACGATGCTAGTCCGACCATTGTTATCGATAACCAGGGCGCGGTCTCGAGGGTCAGTTATGTAGCTAGGGCCAGAGATCCATCCGAAGACACAGAACAAAGTGGATAAGATGTCGACACCGAGGATGGCAAACACCAGCTGCCAAGACGGCCAGGTTTTGCCACCACGGGTAACGAAGATGAGCCAGTTTTCCGTCAACGAGATTTCCAAGAAGAGCATTTCCTGCACATTACCAAAGTTCTGGAGGATACCACCATTAGGAAGGAAGAGCGAACCACGCATGACCCATGTGGCAAGAGCCAGTAAAATACCAAGGGTGACAGAGATGATCCAGATCTTGGGAAGTTGCCATTCGACGGGACGAGCTTCATAGTGAGCGTTATCGTAAGCCACAGCAATGGTAGCCAAGTCGGCGAACAAGGCGAGGAAGACGACCAGATCGACACGGAGGGTTTCGTTGATGATGACCATGGAGGTGACGAGGTAGATTTCTAGATGGAAACAGAGGGCGATACGGTATTGGATATACGCCTTCATGCGCTGGAAAATCTGTCGGGCAATCTTGATGGCACTGACGATGGTACTCAGCCCAGGTGCAAGGAAAACAATATCCGCTGCGGCTTGGGCAGCTTCTGAAGCTCCCTCGACGGCAATACCACAATCGGATTTCTTGAGAGAAGGCGCGTCATTGACACCATCTCCAGTCATAGCAGTCAAGTGGCCACGTTGTTGAATCATCTCGACGACCTGGTACTTGTGCTCCGGGAAAACCTCGGCGAACCCATCGGCGCGCTCAACCAGGTCATGCTGTGTAACACCGCTAAGACCACCGTGGATCAGCCTATCTGAATTGTAAACCTTCGTGCCCAAAGCCAGCATCTTGCATGTTTCCTTGGCAATAGCAATGGCATCACCCGTAAGCATCTTGACCTGGAGACCAAGGAATTGAGCCTCCGCAATGGTCTGAGCAGTGTCTTCACGAGGAGGATCAAACATGGACAACATTCCGAGCAATTCCCAGTCTTCGTTATTTTTCTTGACCGCGACACCCAGCGAACGGAAACCTCGGCGGGCAAATTCGGCTGCTTTGACCTTGAAGAGTTCTCCAGTCTCTGGGGTACAGTTTGAGAGTTGAAGAATAGCCTTGGGAGCACCCTTGGCGCAGGTATACCGCACACCATCACAGGTCGCTACCGCTGTAATACGCTTTGAAACAGGGTCAAACGGCGTGAAACTCTCCGTCTTCCAGCCTTGTTCTAGAATTTCGCGTGCTTTAGGAAATCGCTTCAATGTAAGAATGGTGACCTTGTCGATAGGGTCCAGAGACTTAATGTTGTGAGAAGAGGCAAGAGCAGCGACGGCCATCATCCAATTAGGATCGACACCTTCTGCAATGTACGGGTCGCGAATACTCAGTTGGTTAGCGGTAAGCGTACCAGTCTTGTCAGAGCAGAGTACATCCACACCCTAAGAACGTTAGTTCATCCTTGACTTTCGACGCTTCCGCAAAGAGTACATACAGCTAGAGATTCAATGGCCGTAAGCTTTTGAACGATAGCCTTCTCCTTTGCCAAATAAGCAGCGCCGACCGCCAGGGTTGTTGTGGTAACAACAGGCAGACCAACTGGCACACCGACAATCAACAGAATAAGAGCGTAATGAAGCAGGTTGTTAGAGCTGTCCATAGGCGTGGCGAGCTTAAGATGGTGGTAGAAACCGCCAATCCAGGAGACGAGAATCCAGGCTACGACAACGACAAGTAGCGCTGTACCGATAGAGTTCATGATCGCCTTGAAATGACCCTGGTCCTTCGCGCCCTGAACCAAGCTGGCGGTTCGACCGACGAAAGAAGTTTTGGCAGGTGCAATAACGACACCGAAAGCTTTTCCACGCTTACAACCAGTGGTGTAGTACACGGTGTCACCCATGAACTTGTCAACAGCGAGAGATTCTCCGGTAATGGCAGACTGATCGCAAGCCACTATTGATGTCCCATGGTGCTTGTCGTCTTCATCCTCATCCTCCTCGCCCTTCTTTTCCGTCGGCTCGTTGTTTTCCTGGCGCATCAACTCTTCGTACTCGCCAAAGGCCTCTGGGTTATCGTAGGAGCAGATCAGACGAGCGTCGGCCGGAACAACTTGACCTTCTTCAACGATGACCTATCGATAATGAGTATGTATAACGTGAGCTAGCAAATCAATGCCTTACAATATCTCCAGGTACGATTTCCCTAGCCTTGATATCATGTTCTGCGCCGTCGCGGACTACAGTAGATCTCATGGCGATATCACCTTTCAGACTGGCGACGACATCGGCAGCCTGCTTTTCTTGATACCAACCGACCGTAGCGTTGAGAAGCAGAATAGCAATGATGACACCAAAATCAATCCAATCCTGGAGACCGGCGGCAAGGAGGACAGCGAGTTCCATGACTAGCTCGCTTGTTAGAGGAGCAGCTACTGACGGTGCTAGAGTTGATTGAGCTTACCATAGAGGATGGGACCAGTGAAGTACGATAAAAACTAGGAGTAGAGATGAGCATCTGGTATTATCAATTGAACGCTATTTAGTATTACCTTGAGAAACATGTTTTCCTTTTCCGTGGTCTAGCGGAAAATTAGCACAACTTCATCACCAGACAAGACCAATTGGGCACGTACGAGCTCATTGAAGCCTCTGTTACACATGTTAGCATTGAGTTGTATCCCATAGTGCAATGGATGATCCTACGTATGCCTCCGTCTACTCTCGATTTCACTGCTGCTGAGACCTTGGCGGATGTTGGTCGTGAACCAGTCATCTGGCATTTCAAACCCTTCGTCGCCAGCTCCGGATTTGCCGCGTCCTTTCCAGAACGCATACCAAGGCCTCTTCTTCTGCTTGTCGTCGCCGAGCGACACGACCGACTTTCTCCGAGGCCCCTCATAGTGCGTACTTATGTAGCGGACCAAGTCAACGTATTCGTCTCCGGTGATATCCCGTTTCGCGTCGTAGATTGATTGGCCTCTCCCGTCGGCCGACTTCTTCCTGTCTGGATCATCGCCATTGAGGTCGAATTTTCTGCACAGTTAGCTGCTTGCACCGGTGAGGGTAGAGACAATTGGCGGTAGATTGAACTCACAGGTGATCTGGAGCCATCGTGTTGTGTCGATAATCCGAGATTGACGACGTCCAAACAGTTGAGTGGAGAGGAATAAGGTAAGAGGGGAAAAGCAGAGCGGGCGGGCTCTTGAGCTGTTTAAGTACAGAAGCTGCTAAGCGTTATTATTATTTTGTTTTGGTTTAGCTCGAGGATGCGGTCGGTAAGAATGAGATTTGCTTTGCGGGATTTGTTGCTAGTGCGTTTGTTACTTGTTATTTTCTTTTCCTTTTCGCTCTCCCCTTCCTTCGCATCTCACACGTCTGGCCGGCCACAACAACACCGACGAGACAAATCGGGTTTACGGATGAGACGGACACTCAAATCAGGGGCATTGTCTACTCTAATATTCCGTAGGTCACATTACTTTCCACTGCATGACGCAGAACGAATGAACGAATGAACGAATGAACGAATGAATGAATGAATGAATGCTGGAATCTTACGGGTAATTCACTACCGTAGTATAGAATACCGTATACAACCTTGAAACCAGGGACATACATATCCTGGCCGTGTATTATTACATGTATTATTTGGCACGAGTTGACGAATGCGCCTTATCAGAAGAGCAAATAATACCTAATAGGAAGGTAAGGTATCGTATCGTATCGTATCACTGGATGTTGCTGGGATGATGATCATGTTGACTCAACACAAGAGGACGAATCAACTGCCTGGTGTGTGTTCGCTTGCACGCACGACGGCGCACAACAGCCACCTCGTTCACCTTTCTCTTGCCCCGCAACGCCGCCGGAAGGTTGCAGCGCAGCACATCCCACGTCATATAAGTAACGAGCTTTTGCTTTTCTGCGGATTATGCTCATTTAATCCGTGATCATGATGATTATGCTTGTCTCTCGAGATAAGAGGGAACGAGCACCGTGTTGCTACAGCTACCCCAAGATCCATATTAGTATAATACGTGTCTTTATGGGCGCAATGGCTCCCAACAAGTACGGAATACGGTAATAATAGTGGTTTCAATATGAGAGATTATTTGTTTGGCCAGGGTTTCGGCCTTTGGAGCGTGAGAAGACCGAAAGGTGCTGGGGGCAGATACACCATCCATACCTTAGGCACAATTGGGAACGTTTAAGCGGCGAGCCAACAATGCCCGGTCACCTGCTAAGCTTTACTGTACGGAGTACCTTATTTTAGTCGAGTAACGTCCGGCTAACGAAAAGAAAGAGAGCGTCGACGGATAAGGTGAGACTTGCGCCCAGTCGTCATGTGGGTACCTATTATTACTGTCGTGTTATGATTGCTTTGAGGTACGGAAGTACTTGAACGCCTAAACAACTGTTACCTGATAAGTAACAATCTGTGGAAGTTTGGATATTCTGGAAAAACCCTCAAAAGGAAGGCGTACCGTGGACGTGCTGTGGAAGTACCGTGGACAACCCCGTATGGCGCACGTTCAGATGACCAGACTTGAACACATGGATACAGGCAAAAGTGAGCCGGGCGTGCCGAAGAAAAACAACTCACCCGAGTGAGCGACCTCGGACCTATCTCACGACGCTGACAGATTAGAGGAAGCCGCAGACTTCTTCCAGAAACCTCCGGGAAATGTTCTCTGCGTCGAACGTACATAGAATATTCCGAGGCTCTGCCATACGTTGACTTTCAAATCAATTCATTCCATTCGCCCCGCGCTTCCCCATTAGACCGGCCCTGGTGACATTCAACTGTGTTGAAACAGGCACATAAATGCCGCAAACGAATTGTCCTTGGTTTTGACAGCACAGACGCTGGTGACAGAGGAGCGATTCCGGTCAGACCTTCGAGGCGGCTTCATCCATCGTTGGCAGCGGGCAAAGAGCGCAACAAGGGGCCACCCGGCGCTGTCTGCAAGTTCGAGACGCCATATGCGCATCGATGGTACTATGATGTACCGACGTTCCAAGATTTTGAGGTGAATAGTATGGTCACAGAAAGTATAAGTAACTCAGTTGAATGTCTAATCTCTCCTCCGTCGTTGGCTGTTGCCGAGTGGAACGCCATCGCCCCTTTGAAATCGAACCATGAAAGTCGTAAACGTACCGAGCCGTAGGGAACAAAACAACAGTAGCGGAGAAAAGATTCGGTGCGATCTGCGTCTGTGGTAAAAAATGTCAGGATGTCTTCCTGAGAAAATCTGGTAGTGACCCGTATCGCGGATTGTAATTCCCTCAGAGAGGCAGATGTACTAATCTCGTGCAAAGAGGATCGAGAGAGATGGTTGCAGTAGAACAGTTGAATTATATGCAGTACTGCTCCAACTTCTGACGATGGTTGACCATAGTACAATAGCAATGTTTGAGACTGGAGTATATACATAAGATGACATTTTAAGTCTTATAGAGTGACACTTTAAAACACTCAAACCAACACAGCTGCAAGAGCACCAAAGCCCAGAAGCAAAGAACTTGCATGCAGTAGGCTTGCATCCCCGGTGAAGGCAGAAGGCATTGGAGCCGAACCCATGGTAGCGTTCGTACTTCCAGAAGATGACGGGTTGAGAGCAGCACAAGAGGTGAAGTTTTGATTACCTAGGAATACCCCAACAGTCGTTGCGTCGGTGAGGTGGAGCATATGGAGTATTGATGCCGCGGCGGTCGCGTTCGTTGCGCAGAAGTTGATTGTGAGGTTGAACTGGCTGGCAGATCCGCCACATATTGGGGTAACGACGGTACCGTCATATGCGGCATAGAAGCTCAGGTTGGCGGCAGAGACCGACAGAGGTGCTAGTGTGTGTACCTCATTGTATGGTCCTGCCGCTGGTTTATCGTAGACCGTGATTGTCTCAATCACGTACGCTCCAGCTGTGCTGTAAGTCCTAGCAGTACCGATCTGGTTGTTTGTCCCATTGAGTGTTACCTGCGCTGGTGTCAATTCCTCCACAAACGCTTGAAGTAGAGCGCGTACCGTGTTGTCAGGGTTTCCACTCCAAGTTAGATTTTTGAAAGACCCAACAATCGACATTACTTGGGCATAGGTGTAAGGAACACTGTAGAGGACTGTGTCGGTGCCGGCACTGTACCCATTGACGCAGCCAGCGGGAAGCCGTCTTGTCTGATTATAGATTGAAAATGGCGAAAGAGTTTCTTGTGTAGAAACACCCACTACCACTAACAGCATAGATAAAATCATTGTAAAAATCATTTTCAATACAATTGGCAGGGACAATCAGTAAATAGCTAGTGAACCGTAAATCGCAGAAGATTCGTATCAGCAACCAATATTGTCAAGACGATACGGAGTACGAGTAGAGACGAAGGATACGGGACGTGTTTATATACTGTCAGGGATTCACCAAAATGAAAGGGTTTGATTCGAGGGGTACCTGGCACATTTGGCCAGCCATTTCTCCGGTTCCAGATTTCGTCTGATGCAGGAACCCTCCCAACGTTTGGTTGAGCGACTGTCATTCCGCAAAGAAAGCAGACACCACCGACTGATCAGAAGAAGCTGTCAAGTTGGACTGTCAGCAACGGGTTAACTTTGTCCCTGGTGGCAGGAGACACAATTACCCAGCAGTAGAGCAACTGATTATATATGGTTCGTACGATATCATGGGTTTCTGATCTTCGACTGTCCCCTTTTGTTATTCATTCAGACCTTCAGGACATTGAATGGTCACACTCATCAAACTGTCGACCGGCAGTAACTTATGTACGGTAGTACATACACAAGTTCCCGTTCTTGAGAGCAAGGCCGTGGGTTGCTGATCTTTTCTGTTGGGCGGCTGTAGTGGTTTGGCGCCCACGACCTTCCTAAGGGAGTTTAGAAAGTGGTGCATTTCTGTTCCGGGGATGGAGCTGGGGAATTGAGATCTCCACTGTCCACATCGGGGTTCGTGGACCGAGGCTGTTAATAAGCTCTTTTCCCACCAGACTAGATGCGGGGGCTCCTCGCATATCATTATTGTCCACAATAAACTTTAAAGTTGATATTCCATTGGAGCGATTAATCCGACGCCAAACCACATTACTCGTTACAATTGAGTTAATTAACGGTTGCCCTGGCCAGCAGTCCCCCGAATTGCGGGGTTTTCAAGGGCTAAAGGCATCAATGACGGTGAATCACACCTCCAGGCGACGGCTTAGCACGAATGGGGATGCATAGCGACTTAGCGAGAGAAATGGGAGCCCTGGACCTGCCTGGCCTACTCTAACCAGTGCCGAAATCAGCTGCGGCTTACCTGCAGGCTGACGACGAGATGTCGGAATGCATCCAGGCTCGGACTCTCAGAGGGCTTCGGGATTATTAACACCACCTGCAGCCTGCTGGCTTGAGCTTGAGCTCAAGCGTCAGCTACAAAGCTCATGCATCCCCACCATGGAGCTCCTCCGACCAACCCTCCACAGCCGTCAAAATGTCCCAAAGGTTGTCTATATTCGCTACGGGTCTCGTCCTTTCTGGAATTGCATTTGCGGCGCCTCAGAACTCGTCAAACTTGCCAGTAGTCGATCTTGGCTACAGCTTGCACCAGGCTAATTCGTTCAATGTGCGTCCATGCCTCGAACCTTACACCAGCTGCTGACTCCTATCCAGTCCACCGGTGGTTACTATAATTTCTCAAATATCAGATACGCACAGCCTCCGGTTGGCGAATTACGCTTCCGTGCACCCGTCGCTCCATCGGGCAGAAATATAACAATAGACAATGGCAACATTGGGCGTATATGCCCACAGGCAAATCCGGCTTGGTACCTTATTGCTGCCCAATTTGTTCCGGCCTACCTGACCGGGCAGCCTTTTAACCTAACAGCGGCGGAAGGAGCTCTAGCTGGTGCATCTAGCAAGCTTCCCCCTCAGGATCCACGAACCACCGAAGACTGCTTGTTCCTCGACGTCGTTGTGCCTCAAAACATCTTCAAGAAAGCTACGAAAGAATCCAGGAATGACGATAAAAAATCGAACTGTGGAGCGCCGGTCCTAGTGTGGATATACGGCGGAGGTTACACTGCTGGAGAAAAGACTGGTTTTGGGACTTACAACCCCGCAGGTCTGTTGAAGGCTAGTCAGGCTTCTGGGTCTGAAGGAGTAGTCTATGTCGCCCTCAACTACAGATTGGGAGCCTTCGGGTGGATATCGGGACCGACTCTGCAGAGCGATGGTACAGCAAATGCTGGCTTGTACGACCAGCGTCTCGCTCTCCAGTGGATCCAGAAAAACATTCATTTGTTTGGCGGTGATCCCAACCGTGTCACTGTGTTTGGAGAGTCTGCTGGGGGTGGTTCAATCTTCCACCAGATCACTGCTTTCGGCGGGCTCGCTGGACCCGCCCCTTTTCAGCAGGCTGTTCTTCAGAGTGCTGCGTGGCAGAACAATCCTTCGAATTTCCAACAGGAACTCACGGCCCAGAGCTACTTAAAATTGTTGAATGTCAGCACAATTGAGGAAGTAAGGCTGCTACCATCAAGCGCATTGATTACTGCGAATATAATACAGGTCGGAGGCTCAGCTTACGGACAATTTACCTATGGCCCAGTCGTCGATGGATTGTTCGCTCCTGCGCTTCCTGGGAAACTCCTTCTGCAGGGCTCTTTCGACAAAAACTTGAAGTTGCTGATTGGACATAACGCCGACGAAGGCCTTGATTTCTCAAGTCCAGCAATTACCAACGATACAGCTTATGGCCAGCTCGTGACAACGAGTTATCCTGACATCAGCCCCAGTGCTGCGAGTTACATCGAGAACGTCCTCTACCCCCCCGATTTTTCGGGGAAATTTGGGTACAAGGACGAGATTGGCCGTGAGGTCCTTACAATCGCTGACTCTAGCTTTACCTGTACCAGTAACTACCTTGACAGAGCGTTTGGTAACCGAACCTATGCCTATGAGTTCAGTGTACCTCCGGCGCTCCACGGCCAGGACATTCCCTACACGTTTTTCAACGGACCTAACACGGCAGTGAAGAGCGATGCAACGGCAAAGGCACTCCAGGCCTATATAACCTCTTTTGCGGAGACCGGCGTGCCTTCTGGTTCCGGAATCCCGGTGTTTCCCCTTTACGGCAACAACAGCGAGATACTAAACCTCGACGCTACGAGCATAACCGAGAAAAAGGATGACACAGCTAATGCGAGATGCTTGTGGTGGCAGAAGGGCTTATACTACTAGGAATCCCGTATATAATGGACATTGAAAGGAATCACATAATCTAAAAGTTGGATGATATGGTCGATGCACAAGGGACAAACGCCAAGAAGTGGATGGCTAGACTCTTCCTCGGAAGCTATCTACATCAGAGATAACACCAAGAGAATGTGTCCAATAATGTACTCCGTATATACCTACAAATCTAATAAAGCTTCCACATACGCTTGATTTAAATAAGAAGCAATCACCGAAGAACACAATATGCCTGTGAGCCTTGCAGGAAGCGCGTATACCGCCAGTACTGTAGTAGACCTGAAACTGTCTTCAGCTCCTTTAGCCGGCATGTGAGACATCATTTGCCCTAAATGCCGAAACTTTTTACATAGTTCGAAAATAGTGTCACTTCGTGGTAGAAGTCGCTTGACGCCAAAGGCTGGAGACTTACTTTAGCGCTGATTCTCGGAGGTTATGCCCGAATTCGCCCCCGAATGTTTCCCAAGGCCCTGAGGGCTATCGATACAGTCGCATTGTCATTACCCTCACAAAATTCCATGTCTTCCCAAATTGTTTTGCTGCGTCACTGGCAGCCTCATAGGACATCCGACCTCACGGGCTTGAGCGGTCATGGAGAATGTGCCACCGTCTTACGAGAGTGCCGTATCCAGAGACTACTGGAAGACAGTAGCTCTATACATACCATCGTCTGACCTATGCGCGGCCTGCCGAGTTTCGAGAAAATGGCATGAGACGTTTGCGCCCTACCTCTGGGGAAATCCAGCGTCCCATTTTGGGACAGAGAACGATGCAGTCTACGGTAAGAAACATATCGCAGTCAAGGTCTGATCGTCTCGTCACTAATTCGATAGTGGCCCTCACCAGGTTCAAAAGAACCCTCAAATGGGCTCGTCTCAGTGTTCGAGGCCTTACACATACTCTACACTTACCTCCTGCCCAGTCGGAAATCTACGATGGACCCCACCCTGAATGGCTTCGGGATGTTTTGGAAAATCTGCCAAACTTACAATCGCTCGTTGTATCGGAGTTACCATTCTTCGACCATCACTCTCTAGTTGCCCTACGGCACCATAGTAGCGGTCGCCGGCCATCGATCGCAGACATAATTCCAAGCTTTGCACTCAGGCTTTTGATTGCGACCCATTGCATGAATACTACGTCTACAAGTTTGGCTGAAGCTCTAAGTCACTTCCCGAGTCTGGTATTCGTGGATCTTTCCAACACCCTAGCCGCAAGAGATCAAAATGTTTTGTCCAAGTTGAAAGGCATGCCTAATATACAGGTACTGAAGTTGCGCAACGTGAATCTTAGGGATGAAGACGTTGAGATCCTTGCAGATGCTATAGATATCCGGATCCGGAGCCTCGACGTGCGAGGCAATCATCTGACAGATCGAAGCGTTAGGACTCTTCTAAACCTCTGCTTTCAAGCTATTGCCGGCGCGAATGGGCAAGCACCCACCAGACTGGCTGCTCTGTCAACCACTCTAGTTGAAGATTGGCCTGCTGGTATGGTCCAACCAGACCCTGCTATACTCGACGAGTTCCGTGACGAAAACTTTGACGAGCATTTTGTTCGACGGCTAACCAAGGGGCTCGTCAGCAGGCTACCTTTCGAAGACTTACACCATTCCGGTATTACCCACCTTTACATATCGGACAATCATCTGACGGTAGAGGGTCTATCGAGCCTGGTAAAGTCGGAAAGTTTACACGTCTTAGATGCCGGTGCGATTGATAACGGAAGGGTCATACTAAGACCTCGCTCGCACTCATCCACATGCCCCCCAACTTTCAAAGATCATCTTGTAATGTTACCAGGGATAGAGAAGCTCACCTCTGTACTGGGAAGATATGGTTCTAGCAACATTACTTTTCTGCGGCTTAATCATGCCGTAGTCACTCGAGCTGCGCCGTTCAAAGACGAACATTCATCTCCAGCAGTCTGTGAACTTAATGCGGAAGAATCGTTTCATGAGATGGATGCAGCAGTATATGAGATGGATGCCGCTATCCCTTTCTGTGAATTACCAAACGACGAGGCTGCGCCGCGCTACGAGCTGCCTGGTGACTCAATACATGTCCATCTGTCTTCTGCACAGGGCGAGAAGCCATCGCTATCATTATCGCGAAGGCCCTCGGGTGTTCGACGCGGTGGTGCATTCGCACCTGAAACTGTCGATGAGGGAGAAGCCAAGGAAGAGGGGTCACCTATACTCACAGCCACCGGCTTAGGACCCATTGCACAGGATATCAACGGGATCAACAAACGTGACCGTTTGCATGATCGGAAAGGAGACGCAGACGGATCCGAGGGAGCCGCCGGGAGCGCCGAGATGGGCGTTGCGCTAATCCAGAGGCAGCGACAAGAGCTCCGAGCACGATACAAAGACAAACCGCATGGTCTTTCACCAGGAATGCTTCCCAACCTACGTACTCTCGTTTTGACCGACGTTCCTTGTTACGATAATGATCACCACCTCATCAATACCTTGATCGACTTCATTCGTGACTGTGCTTCAGAGGCAGAGCTTGCGAGCCTTCAGATAGATTTTGCCCCAGGTTCTCCTCAAAATCCCAAGCAGCCACGACCAAGACAAAAACATCGAGGCGCGCAAGAAATCTTTGCTCTCCAGCGCGTCGTCCTTGAGATGGCCCCGCCATCTTCACCAAGCACTACTTCAAGCCTTGACTTCCATACTTCGCCCCTCACGCCACCACCATCAAAGCTGGTTAATAGAACAAAGTCCTCCACCGAAGACGCAGATAGCGAGGCTTTCTGGCATGCACATGAGTCTAACCAGGACTTTTCGTTCTTTGGTGACGACGACGAGTGTGGTGTCTACGCTATAGATTCCACTGTCCAACTTGCCATCTCATCTGAGAAGATGGTGTTATCTACCGACAATCCGCCACCCACAGAATTGCCAATTTTGCGGCAAAAACCAATCGTCCCAGAAGCTGGTGCGGATGTGGTTCGAGAGCTTGCTAAGTTCAGAAGAGAAAGAAAGCTTGCTTATGAGAATGCAATCGAACACGGTATAAAGCATGTAGACGGGTACTGGCCCGGCGAGGTCAAGGTGGTAAGGTGGACCGGCAGAGATGATCGCCGACGCGGGACGCTTGACTATTATGGAAATTATTTTGATAGAGGAGTCTACCGATGAGCCGAAAATTCCCGACTGAACTCATATCCTACAATATCAGGCCCTTTCACCGAGATTGTGACTGAGAGCTGCAGTACCAGCCATACTCCCTAGTCCTGCCAGCCGTTCCGAAAGTAACTTATAGAGCATGAACAACTCTCGTTTCAACTACAAGCGAGGTCTAACCCGCCGCGCGTGGGTATATATCAGCTCTGGAACAATGCTTATAGAGACCATCTAACACTCTCTGTATGCCTGCCAATCGCACCCAAGATTCCCTCCAAGCTTCGGAGTATGGCATATTCCTACAATGCCAGCTAAATGTCCTTATGGGTAATGATATGCTTCTCTTGATGGCAGGAACTCTAAGTGCTTTTTTTTTGCATGTCACGCAAGCCTTTGAGGGTATACCGTATGAGGTCAACACCCGATTCAGCCTTTAGACCATGTATACAGTGCGTACTAGCAAGTCTTCTACTTCCTCGATTCAACGTATCGCTGAGAACAAGTATGTGCATGGCAAAGGTTCTCGACTGTCCTTACACCAAATGAGGCAGTTGGAAGGAGGGGAATTCCTTTTACAACACAACAAGCCATCGTTGTTGGTGGCCGAGCATCTTTAAAGTTAGACTAAGCTGACTACTTCTCTTTTGACCTGATCATCTCTCACCTCGCTCCGTCATGTCTCATATCACATTGTCATCTCTCGTGTTATGTTCTCGGCCTTACTTCACGACGCTTGTTCTTCATCTGTCGTGAATGCAGGAAGAATGATTCTTTACGTGCATTACTGTTCACCGAGGGCTATAAAAGCCGTTCACCATTCCCGAACACTCCGCCTTTTATTCTATCTAAAGATCATTGAAAACCCTTTCACGAGTCAATCTTCTAAGCTGTCCGTTAACAAATCATCTATCTGATCAAATTAATAAGTTTATGTATCTGTCTATGTATAATATACTGAAATAACTCAAACCTATTCCATATAAAAGAAATTTTTGCTCTTGAGCACAAATGCTGGGGTTTTCGAAAAGATCAATGAATGCGGGCTCGGTCGCATCCTTGGCAGCTCTAAGGCATGGGCGCAAGCCCACATGCTCTACAAATCCGCACTTCGAGGTAGAACCCTTGATGACCTGATAGGCTTGGGCCAAAAGCTCCTTGCCGTTGTTGCTGTGTAGTGGGTCCGCAACAAGTCCGACCCTTTCTCACTCCGTGATGCACCCCAAGTCCGTATGGGTCGTGGTGAGTGAGTGAAATCGAGAACAACTATGGGCCAATCATTTGGTATTTGATTGAGCCTCCCGATGGATCCGCTACTTCGAAGTTGCCAATCTGATTTGTCATTGGACACACCAACCTCCAGTCATCCGTCCGAAGGACTCTTCTCTCACTACATCAGAGCTGCCTACCGATGGATGGGATATTGTTATCTTCTCGTCCCAAGAGCTATAGCACACTTATCAAACCTCAAAGCTTATTCAAATAAAGAATTCGAGACTTCATTTCGACGGAAAACCCTTTCAACTCTCCGTATATATCGGGCATAGCTTAAAACAAAGATGTCCACCAGGAAAATGAGCGCGATGCCAAAACCCGTGCGATTAAGAAATGTACCCAGAGCCGGTCTCCTGCTCTTCAGACTCAAGGGGCTGTGCAATCTTGGCCAAACATGTTACACGTCCGCTGTCTTGCAGGCAGTGGCACACAACACCGTGATACATAATCAATTTTTGATCAACGGCCACGACGTCCAAAAGTGCGGACCAGAGCATTGCATATCATGCTTGATTCAGGAAGCAATCAAGGCGTTGTGGACTGGCGATCGCCTCATGGGGTACGCCGCTCAGAAACATCTCAATGCGGATTGAGAAAGTGGGAAGTTGACCTAGAAAAGGTCTACAAAGCGTCCATCGCCGAATCGCCACAACAAGTTATGGGTCCCACTGCGGCTTTAGTCAAACGCCTACTGGCAAAAAGAGAAGATCGGTAGAGGAACCTGTCCGACTTCATCCCAAGTAAAATTTGCAGCAGTATCCAGCACTGTTGCAACTAACATAATAGTACTCAAAGAATATTGCGATTTCTCCCTATAGTAAATATCGGTCACAGTATTATACAAAATATCACGGCATATCCGAAAGAACCCAGAAGCTATCTGGATTGCAATCGTGTTTTCATTTACGAAACGGACGTTTTGCTCGCCATGTTCGATGAAGGTGCTGTCGAATCCCGCTTGCGATAAGCAGTTGTTGCTGTTCTCGTTCTACGTCTTTGACACATCCAGCAACGATCTCATTACAGCATTTCTTAGCGGGGCAAGTGCTGAAATGTCAGAATGCTTCGGCTTAAGAAACTAAGACACGCGTTGAACCAAGCCCTCACTTACAAAGAGCGCCGACAGCTCATCCACGCCTTCCATTTATATCCATAGTTCTTGTAAGCATTCCTTTTTTGGAAACCAGAGACAAAGATACGATTGCTCCAGGGGTTCCTGATGACTATTGTCATCGCCCGGCCGTCGAGTCTGTCAAAACTCGATGGGCGCGAAAAGCATTGAGCCGGACTTAATCTATCGCTCAGGGACATTGACCTGATCGTCGAGCACACTGAGAAATATATGAATGCGCAGCGGGCTCAGAGCAAAAATAAGAAAAAGAACAAGGATGCCGATGGCGAGGAGAGGAACGCGATGGGCCGCTGTCAAGGCCTTACAACATTCACTCTGCGGCGCCCTGATACGCCAGCCCACGGGGGCGGCCGACGATGACTTTAATCCAGATAAGGAATCCTTTATCAACAACTTCCGACATCAATGCCATAACGTCCACATGCTAAACGCCGCTACTTTTATTCGTAGATAAGAGTAGGACGCTACGTTCGTGCTGGGTAGTGTTACTATGTTCGCGTCAGTGGAGTTAGAACGGCAGAAGAGCAAGAATCGAAGCGAACCTCTGGCATCTAAATCGATTTCAAGGACGGGAGTTGTGAGGTTTCTTATCTTTATAAATATCTTGGACAAAACTTCTGCTGTCTTCGCCGTCTTTCCTCACATGACGCATATTGATCCGTCTGATCTAGAAATCTCTAATTCATCCTCTCTTCCTCACACCATTTACCTCGATTTTCCATCCTTCACTTGGTTCTCTTTTACTCACATCATCTATCTAAAATTTCGTTGACCTACGTACTGTGATACACTCATTATAGATACTAATAGCCATGATGATAAGTGGCCCAAGCGTTAAGTGCCTCGCAGCGAGGATTGAGCAACGTTCCTCGGACAGATACAACAGCTGAATATTGCAAAGTATGTGACAAGTCTTAAGACAGAAAAGGGTGTCTGCGATGCGAAATAGTCCATAGAAGACCTAAACCCCTCCCAAGGCTTGCTAGAGAACGGCGAAGAAGACGAAGAGTCTGTAAAAAATATTTAGGAGTGATGATGATGATAATGAGGCATCTTAAAGATGTTTGTTTCGTCGCACCTCGAACATTTAAAAACAAGGTGGCTTCTTCATGACCTTGGATCGCTCAAATGCTACTACAAACGGTCATCTCAAATGGGCACAAACAGATCATCGCTTAGTATCACCCACAGATTAGGCCGGCCACACTACGGATATTCACTTCGCAAGCATCGATCTAGAACCAATTAAGTTGACACCATTGAGAGATTTTGTCACAAACAGGATCATGAGACACCGACTCTGGACACTTTCGATACGTCAACATTGTCGTCCGCCGTCTATAATGCCGTTCGTTGGTTATGTCCCTTTCTCAAGTACAACACCAGGTGAAGAAAACGCATTAATCATTACAAAAGACAGTCTCAATCCGCTCTCTTTCGCAAAACGCCAGCAGCAAGCACAGATCTTGGAAGAGCTCTAAACCTACAAAGCCATAGGCTAGGAAACATGCGGTTGTAGTTTGACCTCTTCCGTTTTGCATACATTCCAAACATCGTCGGAGCGCTGTGTCTGCTTCCTGTTACAGTCCATCTTAGTATTGACAGCTAATTATCTTAAACGGCACTCCGCTGATGTTAGTACAAACAAAGTCAGCAGATGACGACGGAGAGTAATGCCTACGCTTAAGGAGATCTTCGACCAGAGAAATTTCCATCAACTCGTGGAAATGCTCGAGAATTCAGTACCACTGGAGGAGCAGGAAGAGAACCGGGGGCATTACCGTTGCTGATGTGAGGACAATTAGCGAGGAAACGTTAACTACTGCGTATTATGAGAAATGTGTAAGACGAGACGAACAACTTCCCGACTAGAAGGCTGAGAAAACATCGAACAATACACAAAGATAATTGAGTTCAACGATATCAGGAACGATAGGATGAACCGAAATCTATCAAGCTACACCATTTCGCGAGCCGCCCACTCTGGCCAGACTGAAGAGCATAACGACAACGAGCACAACACTTCCCGTTGAGGACAGCATACATTGGATACGAGGATGTGACTAGAACGATTTACCAGATTTCTACCGCCTTGACTGTAGGAGGTCTATTGCCACAGCTACTCCAACCTAACATAGGTACAGGAATTAGACCGGCTTGAGCTACCAGCCCGCAGCAATATCCTAGGCGGCGTAACTGGCAACAATGATGTACTTAGTCTTGCACGGTATTGATTGACTGTAATCATATCTCAACTGGTGGAAGCAGATGTACTACCCCTTTTCAGGCTTGACTTTTGCCATTGCAATCTGAGAACAAGTTCTACAACTACGTCGTGGAGCTTCTTTGTCGGCCAGTACGACAGTCTCTACTGAAAGCTTCATGTCTTCACCAACATTCCGGGTGTCTGAAAGGTCTTTTCCCAGTCAGCACATTGTGGTAGACTTCGAGATGAACCTCGGATATTTATCGGTCAGCTTAACGGGTTTCTCAGCAAGAGCTCTGCCTACCGTTCTACCGTCATTGAGCATCATCACAACTACTACAGTAAAGTCTTTGCAGGGTGATACTACCAAACGATGAGGCCATTTCCAATCCACATAATTCGTTTTCATTACGTTATAAACAATAGGCTCTTCTCATCAAAAGACGGCCTTTTATATCCTGGCAGCAATGGCTTGCTCACTCCTGAACTTCCTCATGGTAGAAATCTATGGGAGTCGCAAGCACTTCGGAATATGTTTCAATTCCTCGACTCCTTTAATTTCAAACCTCAAATGACAGACTAGAATATTCATCTGAAAGCTTGTGTTAAGAGACAAGACAGAAGATGCTTCAGATTATATCGCCACCAATAAATTCTGAGAAGATCTTGACACCATTAGATAGTCGTCAGTCTAACTCGAAGTTGTTTCATGTCCGTCACAACCAGCAGAATAAACGTCGCATAGAACACGTTTTTTCAGAAGAAGAAATCATGAATATCGCGGAAACCACATAATCCTCTGAGTAACAACTGAAAGATAGGCACCTTTATAGGAACTAAGAAGATTATAAGCAACTGCGGTGACTGATTTTGACCCCTTTTCCTTAGCTTGAGTCAACCTTATTTTAATTCTTTGTAAAACGGTTGACTCTTTTACCGAAGTCACGGAAGCTGAACCCATTACAATTAAGCATTCAATTTTCAATGAATTGTCGGTTTTTTCTATTCGGCTTCGCGTTGGCACTGCTTCACTTCGTTCTTCATCGTTAACAGCGTGCTTTTACCTTCTGCAACATGCCTTCTATATCTTCTAACAGCTATGTAAATAAGAAACGTCAGAGCAATGCTCGAAAGGCTGCTGCTGCCGTCGCACGTCACGGACAGTCTGCGTTTCAGGTTCATCGAGACCCTTCCGCTCAAACGCTTTCAAGTGCTCACTCTTCTTCTTCTTCTTCTTGAATGATGTTGCAAGATTGTCGTAACTGAATCACGTCGTCGCCGTCGCTATTTCGTCACAGCTTCAACAACAGAACGACAAGCTTTGACTTCGAATGAAGACGATCGAATCACGTCTCTCAAACTCAAGAATCAATTGAAAGACAAGAGTCAAAAGAAGAGAAAGACAAGAATTTCAAGTTCGTCAGATATAAATTCAAATGCTTTCATCTACGTTGTTCTCAAATATTCTAATTCGGGTATTCTAAGTAGGGTCGTTCGATGATGAGTCGCGCATCACAGAGACGAATGATTTTTCTCATATGAAGATGATCGACATCGACAATTGAATAAATCATCTGAGCATGAAGAACATCATCTTTAAGATGAACTCAAGAAGTCGTGAGTACTTTCAAGTTTTGAAGTCTGATTTAGATTCAAGACATCTCGACGTCTTTAACTTAACGTCTGTCGATCGAATTTGACAATCTGAGATCTCGCGTCGACATGATGAACGATCTTCGCAATGCTGAACAGATGAGCATCATGATAACATTGTTGACGAGAGATCAGATGATGTGATGATTTCAACATCAGCAGACGCAGAGAAACGCTTGATTCTTGATTGTTTTTTTTTATCTATCATCATGACTTCACAATCTTCTTTAGCATCGTTTTCGTACAGCCAGGATTCAGAGAGAGGCAGCAGTTTAATTATTTCTTTTT
>JAABUS010003708.1_pt1 | contig 23991 bp, 22 predicted proteins | sample 5560161 | NCBI WGS metagenome assembly JAABUS01 (sample SAMN10711885, study PRJNA513376) | rock metagenome | isolation source: Antarctica rocks | place: Antarctica: Victoria Land, Trio Nunatak nord | collected 2016-01-04
CGGCCCGAGACGATGGCCCTCATCGATGCCGTCGTCGACCACGAGGAGGTGAGTCCGACACTCCTGGCCAGCTGATCGAGCCGACGCGACGATGACGCCCTGTTACACCACGTCGTGGGACTTGACCGGCAGGCGTGCGGCGGTGGGCCGGTACACGCTCTCGTAATCAGGCGATGCGAGAACCCCCGCGTGTGCGGCGGACATATGTAACGGCCTCGATGACAGGAACCGACACGTCGCCGGGGTGGGCGGGATCAAAGGTGATGTATTCGAGGTCGCCGAACAGGCCCCGCTCGAAGACAGAATCCGCGGCGACCAACGGGATAACCGGGACGCCGATCGCGCGAGCAGTTGCTATCTCATCACGAGTCCAAGCGGACTCGCCATTAGCACCGACGATCAGGATCACGAAATCCAGCCCTTGAAGTCGCTCAGTGACCTTTGCGCCCACCGGTCGCGGCTCGTAGCCACGGCCGGTGATTACGTCGACATCGAGTAACCCCAAGAGCCGTTCCACGTAGGAAGCGGTCGCATCGCCGTCAGTTTTCCCGAAGCGGAACGACAAGAATGCGCGTAACCGAGCGGATGACGCTGTGGCCGTCCCTCCCGGTGCAGGCTGATCGGTGACCGTCGGAGATACCGCCTCGACGGGCTCAGGGGATGGCTCGTATCGCTCAAGGTCTGTCGCGGCCATGAACGCTTCGATCAAAGCCTCGACCGCGGCGCCGTCCGGAGCCTGGACATGAATACCGGCCACGCCGCGCCGTCCACCGTGGATCCCGAGGTAGTGCCAAGTCCCCGGGCCGACGTCGCCAGACGAGACGCCGAGCCTTATCGACTCGTTCAAGTCACAGATCTGGCCCAGCTCGTCGGCGCCTACGTCGCTCCGACTCTCGGATCCGTCGGCGAGTTGCCGAGTGAGGTTGGCCGTCTCGGGAATAGCGAGTCCCAGGGCCTCGAAAGTGCGGGTAATCGCCGCGGGTAATCGCCCTGCTGGGAGGATCTTAGGAACGAAGCCCTGGGAGCGGGAAATAGCCACTTGCTACCGCCTTTGGTGGGACGCCACATGCCTAATCGTCAGAGGCCGGGACGACAGTACATGGGGATGGGCCTCTGAGTAGATGTCGCGCGGATCAGTCAGCGTGCGGCAATATCACCTGGACACAACGAGGGACATGGACTTTGGTTCGGTGTGTCTCAACTTGGCCATACCTCGGCCGAAGCGAAACGGCCGTCCTGTCTTGCGCCGAAGCGAAGCGCGGGATGCGGTGACCTCGCCGAGCGGTTAGACATCGAGCCACGGGAGGCAGCTGTCGTCCTCCGGTCCCGGCCACTGCCCTGCCAACCAATAACCGCTGCCGAGGTCTCGCGGCCCCGAGAGGCTGTAGCCTGTCGGCGGACGGTCCGTATTGGTCTCGTGGTACCGCTTCACGAGGATGCCGAGTGAAGCGATCGGTGTCGGAAGGTCAAAGACCCGAAACACGGTGTCGTCGAGGTCGGGACGCATGGAGGAATACTCGCGAATTAGGACCCATTGCCCATCCGCGTAGAAAGCCTCCCGGCGGACTTCCGGTGGAAAGATGAAGACCTCGACGCTGTAAACGTGATGGGTGGTCGGGCCGACAAGCAGCTCGGGAAAGCCGGAAGGTGAATGGTGGAACGAGTCGAGGATGTCGGCGTCGCGAAATGCCGTGACGGTCACCGGTTCCGAGCCATCGACCATGGGGCATTCGTGCACGTTGTGGAAGACGCCACCGACGGAGGGACCGGTAGAGATCGGGTCGGTGAAGGGCTGGCTATGAATACCCATGCCCTCAGGAACGTAGAACTTCTCGCGCGGCTTCTCGCCTGATCGGACCTTCTTGCTACTGGCTGTGCTGAACTGCACGAAGCCGGATGGATGGTAGATCAATTTCACCCTGGCTCCGACGAGATGTTTTTCCAGCATCTCGGTCCACCAACCGCCTGGAGCAGTCAAGTCCTGCAGCGGAGCAGACTTCCAAATGATGCCAACCCTCGCCGGGTGTAGGGGAACGAGCGCGAAACTCCCGTCCCTCGTGGTGATGATGCGGAGGACCCTGTGCAAGTCGCCGGCATCTTCGATGGCGATGATGCGGCTCGGAAAAGTCTTTCTGGCGGCCAATGGCTGCGTCCTTGGGTGGCTGACCCCTGTCGTCAAGCACGCCGGGCTAGCCTCTGAGCGGCCCCGTTCCGCGCGCCCGCTGCGTCACGCGTGCCAGTCGCTCGGCGACGGGGCCACTGATGCCTCCGCGTGGCGTCTAGGTACCTGCCGTTGCCCCGCCTTCGTCCTTTGCACTCTCTACGAGTTCCTCGACGCTGGGGAGGGTGTCGACGGGCCGCGGCTCGGGCACGATCAGGGGGGTCGCGAACATGGACCCGCCGGCGCTGGATCTCGGCCAGCTCGGTGGCCCGCGCGCCCAGGAGCGCGCCACGGAGCGCGGACAGCTCCTCCGCCGAGTCGACGACGATCTCGAGGCCGAGAACCCGCCCGGCTGGCTCGGTCATTCGGAGACTCCCTCCCCCTCCGCGGTCGACAGCCGCGCCACCACGGCCTGGGTCAGCTGCCACGCCCGCGTCGGCGCATGCGGGGCGCGGATCCGGACCTGGTTCGAGGCGAACGTGACGTCGGACGGCTTGACGCCCGGCAGCCCGCCCCCGCCCAGCAGCCGCATCGCCGTGGCGCGTGACAGCCCGGCCCCGAACCGCACGACCAGCTGCCCCTCCTCCCGCGACATCGACGACACGCCGGCCGCCTCGGCGGCCAGTCGCAGCTCGGCCACCTCGACCAATCGGGTGACCGGCCCGGGCATCGGGCCGAACCGGTCGGTCACCTCCTGGCGGAAGGCGGCGATGTCGCCCGGCGTCCGGGCCTTCGCGAGCCGCCGGTAGAGCTCGAGCTTCTGGGCCTCCTCGGGCACGTAGTCGTCCGGCAGGTGGGCCTCGACGGGCAGGTCGACGACGGCCTGCGGCGGCGTGACGGCCGGCGCCCGCTCCTCGCGCCGGGCCTTCGACTCCTCGACCGCCTCGGCCAGCAGGCGCGAGTACAGGTCGAACCCGACGGCTGCCATGTGCCCGGACTGCTCGCCGCCCAGGATGTTGCCGGCGCCGCGGATCTCGAGGTCGGCGAGGGCGATCTGGAAGCCCGCCCCCAGCTCGGACGCATTGAAGATCGCCTGGAGCCGCTTGCGCGCCTCGTCGGACAGGCGCTCGCGGCGTCGGTAGAGGAGATACGCGTACGCCCGGCGCGACGAGCGGCCCACCCGCCCGCGGAGCTGGTAGAGCTGCGCCAGCCCCAGCGTGTCCGCGCGGTCGATGATGATCGTGTTGGCGTTCGGGATGTCCAGGCCGGACTCGATGATCGTCGTGCACACGAGCACGTCCGCCTGGCCGCCGGCGAACGCGACCATCACCTTCTCGAGGACGCCTTCAGGCATCTGCCCGTGCCCGACGACGATCCGGACGCCGGGCAGCATCCGGCGCAGCTGCTCCGCCTGGGCCTCGATCGTCTCGACCCGGTTGTGGACATAGAAAGCCTGCCCGCCCCGATCGAGCTCGCGCAGGATCGCGTCGCGCACGAGCCCGGCCGACGCCTCCGCCACCCGCGTCTGGATCGGCAGCCGGTCCTCCGGCGGGGTCTCGATGACGCTCAGGTCGCGCACGCCGGCCAGGGCGAGGTTGAGCGTGCGCGGGATCGGGGTCGCCGACAGGGTGAGCACGTCGACCTCGCGCCGGAGCTGCTTGAGCCGCTCCTTGGCCGCCACGCCGAAGCGCTGCTCCTCGTCGACCACGACGAGCCCGAGGTCCCGGAACCGGACGTCCTTCGACAGCAGCCGGTGGGTCCCGATCACGAGGTCGACCGACCCGTCCGCCAGACCCGCCAGCGTGGTGGCCTGATCGCGCGCCGAGACGAAGCGGGACAGCAGCCGGACGCTGATCGGGAAGGCGCCGAACCGCTGCGCGAAGGTCTCGTGGTGCTGGGCCGCGAGGATGGTCGTCGGAACGAGGACCGCCACCTGCCGGCCGTCCTGGATGGCCTTGAACGCGGCGCGCAGCGCGATCTCCGTCTTGCCGTAGCCGACGTCGCCGACCACCAGCCGGTCCATCGGTCGGGCGGCCTCCATGTCCAGCTTGGCCTCGGCGATCGCGCGGACCTGGTCGACGGTCTCCTCGTACGGGAACGACGCCTCCATCTCCGACTGCCAGGGCGTGTCCGGCGGATAGGCGTGGCCGGGCGCTCGCTGGCGGGCGGCGTAGAGGGCGAGGAGCTCCTCGGCCAGGTCCGTGACCGCCTTCCGGACGCGCTGCTTGGTGCGCAGCCAGTCCGTCCCGCCGAGCTTCGACAGGCTCGGGTGCTCCGCGCCGGAGTAGCGCGAGACGCGGGCGATCTGCTCGACCGGCACGAAGATCGCGTCGCCGCCGGCGAACGACAGCTCGATGTAGTCGCGCTCCTCCCCCACCCCGCCGCGCTTGAGCATCCGCTCGTAGCGGGCGATGCCGTGGTCGATGTGGACGACGAGGTCGCCGGGGGCGAGGCGCTCGAGGATGTCGCGCGGCACGACGCGGCGCATCGCCTTCGGGCGGCGGACACGAACGGACCCGAACAGCTCGCGGTCCGTGATGAAGACGAGGCCGTCCGGGCCGCCGGCGAACCCGTCGTTGAGGCTGCGCTCGATCAGGGCGATCGCGCCGGGCGGCGGGGCTTCCCTGAGCCCGCTGGCGGCACCGACGGCATGGCCCGCCTCCCCAAGGACCTCGGCCAGCCGGGGTGCCTGGTCGCTGGCGAGGACGATCCGGGCGCCATCGGCTTGCCAGCCCTCGACCGCCTCGACCAGCCGGGCCGTCCGACCGGGCGGGAGCTGCGGCTCGCGCCAGCCGAACAGGTCGCCGGACGACAGCGCCTTGCCGGCCATCGCGCCCGGGGCGTCGAACTCCCAGGTCAGCTCGAGGGTCCTCGACCCGACGAGGCGGGCCTTCCAGTCGCGGCGCGGCAGGTAGGTCGAGGGCCAGTCCTTCGGGAGGTCGCCCGACTCGACGAGGTCCGTCCGCCGCTCGTCCGCCTGGCGCCACAGGAACTCCGCCGACTCGGCGAGGTCGCCCGGCTCGTCGAGGACGAGGAGCGTGCCTGGCTCGACGTGGTCCAGGCCGGTGGCCGGCGAGAGGAAGGGCGCCCACACCTCCGCGGCGTCGCCGACGAGGAGGGCGCGGGTGATCGGGCCCTCGGCGGCCGAGGCCTGCGCGCCCGTCGTGGTTACCCGTCCCGCCCCCTCCTCACCCTCGAGGCGCTCGAGGTCGGTCGCGAGGCGCTCCGTCAGGCGGCTGGCGATGCGCCCGAGGCGCTCTCGGATGGCCGAACCGCCGCCCGAGGGCAGCAGGAACTCGCTGGCGGGGAGCAGGGCCACGTCGTCGGCGGTTCTGACGGTCCGCTGGTCGGCGGGGTCGAAGGCGCGCACCGAGTCGATCTCGTCGCCGAAGAACTCGAGGCGGATGGGCAGGGGGGCGGAGGGCGGGAAGATGTCGAGGATCCCGCCGCGGCGGGCGAACTCGCCCCGGCCGGCGACCTCGACCACGGGCACGTAGCCGAGATCGAGCAATTCCCGCCCGAGCGCGTCAAGGGACGCCCGGGCGCCGATCCGCAGCCGGCGGGGCTCGGCGGGCAGGTCGTCCGGCGCGATCGTGTGCTGGAGCAGCGCCTGGACGCTCGCGACGAGGACGCGGGCAGAGCCGGATCGCCATGCCGCCAGGGCGGCGACGCGGGCCGCCGTCTCGTCCGGCACGAGCTCGCTGCGCTCGTAGGCGAGGGACGTTCGCGGCTCGAGGACGGCCACCGCCTCCGGGTCGCCCAGCCACGCCCCGAGCTCCTCCGCGACCCGGTCGCCGATCTCCGCGTCTCGTGCCACCCAGACGAGCCGCTCCCCGGTCTGGCCGAGCGCCAGCGCCGCGGCGAGGTACGTCTTCGCGCCATGCGGCACCGACCCGACGCCGGCGTGCCGACCCACGCGCGGATCGCCATTGGCGGGCCCGAGCCGCTCGCGCAGGCCCGCGAACGAGCCCGTCGCCTGGAGGAGCGGCGGCAGCCCGCTGAGGTCCGGCAGCCGCCGTCCGGCGCCTCGGGCGGGGACCGTGCCCGGGGCCACCTTCGGCAGCGGCACCCTGCCTGCGCGCGGCACCTCGTCTGCGCGCGGCACGCCGTTGACGGGCCGCGTCCGTCGGGCGTCCTCGGCCTCGCGGTCCACCTCGGCCACGTCGAAGTCGACGGCGCGCGCGTCGGTCGCCGCCTGCCGGCTGAAAGCCTCGGCGACCAGGCGCTCACCCAGCCGCCGCTCGCGGCCGCGCTTGCCACGGAGGACGGGACGCTCGCGCTCAGGCACCGGGCGTGCCCCCGGATCGGGCGCGCGTCTCGTCGTCGGCTCGGACGCGCGTCACGCCTCGGGCTCCGGTGCGCGCACCCGACGCCAGCCCGTGCGCGTCCGGCGCACCCCGTCGGCCCCCGGCGGCCCGTCGACCGATCCCGGCGGAGCCAGCCGATCCTCGTCCGCCGGCCGGAGCGTGTACGTGTTCCAGCGGTTGGCAGCCTTGCTGGTCCCGTCGCGGGCCCACGACTCGACGGCTTCGGCCGCTGCGTCGAGCAGCTCGTCCAGGCGCTGCCGCTCGTCCGGCGCGAAGGTGCTCAGGACGTGGTCGACGGCGCTGCGGGTCGGGTCGCCGATCCCCACCCGCAGGCGGCTGAACTTCTCCGTCGCGAGCTCGCCGATGATGGATCGCAACCCGTTGTGCCCGCCGGCGCTCCCCGCCTCGCGGAACCGGAGCTTGCCGAAGGGCAGGGCGAAGTCGTCGGCCACGACGAGGAGGTCATTGAGCGGGGCGTGCTCGCGGGCGAGGACCTTCCGGACCGCGAGACCCGAGTCGTTCATGAACGTCAGCGGCTTGACGATCGTCAGGTCCAGCCCGCGGAAGCGGCCCATCGCGATCGCGGAGGCATCACGCGTCCGGCCCTTGCCGGACCAGCCCGCGATGTCGGCCAGCCGGTCGAGGACCATCCAGCCGATGTTGTGGCGCGTCTGGGCGTACCGGTCACCCGGGTTGCCGAGCCCGACGACGATCTTCACGACACCTCCGTGGCTTCTCCCCGTGGTCGGCGGCGACCAGGGTCCGGCGTTCGGTCGCTGTCGCACTCGCAGGCGCGCTGTCGCTCTCGCGGGCGCGCTGTCGCGATCACGGGCACGCGGAAGGGGCCCGATCCCGTCCGGGAGGGCCCTCGGGCTCGATGGTACCGCCGATCCGGTGGCGCGTCCGCGCCTGGCTCTCCGCCGCTTGGTGCGCCGTTGGCGAGCGCGCCCGGCGCGAGCGCGGGCCGTGGCGAGCCCCGTGGCCAGGGCGAGCCCCGTGGCCAGGCGTCGCCGTGGCGAGTGCCTTCCCGGCCTATGCGCGTGGGCCGCATAGGGGGCGGGCAGGGCGGCTGTGTGGCGGCCGAATCCGGCGAGGGCGATGCGACCGTAGGCGCATGAACCGGCGCGTGGAAGCAGCGCATCAGCGATCGCAAATGCTGCTTCGCTCCCCGTTTATGCCTCATGCGTCGCATGACGACGGGCGCGTCGCCGGCCCGATATGCGGCCGACACGCATGGCCCAAGCGGGACGTTTCCCCGCGCCTCTCCGGGGGGCTGCCGGCGCGAGCCGGGCGGCAGGCGCCCGCTGGCGGCTTCCGACTCGGGCTCGACGTCAGCGCCCGACGCCGGCCAGCAGCTCCTGCTCCAGGGCGCGCATCGCCACCTCGTCAGCCGGCTCGGCGTGCTCCCAGCCGCACACGTGCAGGGTGCCGTGGGTCGCCAGGAGGAGGAGCTCGTCGGCCGGCGACCAGCGGACGTCACCGGTCTGACCGCCACGCCCGCCCTCGGCCTGCTCGACCGCCCGCTCGACCGAGACCACGACGTCGCCGAGCGACTGGCGAGCGCCGGGTGGAAGGTGGAACACCGGCGGTTCGGGCGAGGTCGACGAGAGAGGGCGGCGAGCCGGATGCGCAAATGCCTCCGGTGGGAGGAGCGGGAAGGAGAGCACGTCGGTAGGGCCCGTCTTTCCCATGTGGCGCGCGTTCAGGCCAGCCAGCGCACGGTCGTCGGTCAGCGTCAGCGCGAGGGAGGCCGGGCCGGCGGCACCACCGGCCGCCAGGGCTGCGGCGACGGCGCGAGCGAGGACCGCGTCGGGAACGAGGCGGGGCACGCCCGGCTCACGATGGACGTCGATCCGCCAGGGCGGCAGGTAGATCGGGCGCACAGGGTGCCGGGCGACGTGGCGCTACGACGCGCTCGGCCCGCCCCCCGCGGCGCGCCGCGATTCCAGCTCGACGACCTTGTTCTGTGGGTAGGCGATCCGGGTGTGGTACATGCCCAGCAGCTGGCCGACGAACGCGTCCTTGATCCGATCCACGTCACGGAGGGTCAGGTCGCACTCGTCGAACTGGCCGTCGGCGAGCCGCTCCTCGATGATCCGGCTGACCATGGCCCGGATCGCCGGCTCGTCGCGGGCCGAGAGCGACCGAACCGACGCCTCGACCCCGTCCGCCAGCATGATCAGGGCCGCCTCGCGCGATTGCGGCTTGGGCCCGGCGTGCCGGAAGCGGGACTGGTCCACCTTGTCGGCCGCGGCCCGCCCCTCCGCCGTCTCGAGCCCACCGAATGGCGCTGCCGCGGCTGCGCGGGCTCGGGCATGGAAGTAGCTCATGACCGCCGTGCCGTGGTGCTGCGGGATGAACGAGATCACGACCTTCGGCAGCTTCCCCCGGTAGGCCAGGTCGATCCCGTCCGCCACGTGCTGCTTGAGCACCTGGGCGGACACCTCGGGTTGCAGCTGGTCGTGGATGTTGTCGCCGCCGGCCTGGTTCTCGATGAACGCCAGCGGGTTGGCGAGCTTGCCGATGTCGTGGTAGTAGGCGGCGACGCGGGTGAGCAACGGGTCCGCACCGATCGCCTCGGCTGCGCGCTCGGCGAGGTTGCCGACCATGAGCGAATGGTGGTACGTGCCTGGAGTCTCGACGAGCAGGCGCCGGAGGAGGGGCTGGGACGGGTTGGCGAGCTCCAGGAGCTGGAAGCTGGTCAGGATCCCGAACAGGTGACCAAGGACCGCGAAGCTGCCGACCGCCGCCACGGCCGCACCGCCGCCCGAGAGAGCAGAGGCGCCCCACAGCTCGATGATTCCGCGCAGGTCCCGCGTGCCTAGCAACGAGAACGCCGACACGACCATGGCCTGGACGATGAAGACCGCGATCCCGGCCTGCAGGAACGTCTGGAGGCGATCGCCGCGGCGGATCGCCACGATCCCGCCGAAACCGCCGAGGAAGACGTACGAGGCCACCTCGAGCGACGCCCCGTTGACGGCGCCCGCGACGACGGCCAGCACGGCAGTCAGCACCGTGGCCGCGCCCGCGTCGAGCAGGATCGCCACGAGCATGCCCACCGCGGCGGTCGGGATGAGGAACGGCAGCGCCTGCCGTCCGGCGGTCACCTTGAGGGCGAATGCCGCGAACACCAGCAGCACGCCCACCAGGATCAGGACGTTGTTGCGGTGCCACAGGTCCCGCCGGAAGCGCCAGACCCACGCCAGCAGGAGCCCGACCACGAGCGTCGCCAGCAGGAACCAGCCCGCCAGCCGGGCGACGTCCGGGGTTGCGCCGAGGAGCCCCAGCTGCTCGATGATCTCCAGGTCGGCGGGATCGATGAGATCGCCCGACCGGACGATCGCCTGACCCTGCCGCACGGACACCTGGACCGGGGCCACGAGCTCGGCCCGCCGGCTGCGCTCCGCCTCAGTGGCCGGCAGGCTGAAGCTGGAGTTGGCGACGATGAACGGGGAGATCATCTCGGCCGCCAGCTGTCGCTCCGCCTCGTTCAGCGCGCTGCTCATGCGCGCCGCGAGGTCCTGGCGGAAGGGCGCCACGTCCGCGTCGCGGAGCTCGGCCCGCTCGACCAGGTCGAGGACCCGCTCCGCCTCGGCCCGGACGGTCGGCCAGCGGCCCGGATTGAGTGCCAGCAGCGTCGCCCGCGTGTCAGCCGTCAGACCCGGCAGCGCCTCCGACAGGATGGCGCGTCGCTCAGCCGGCTCGAGCGGCGAATCGAAGGCGGCCTCGACGGCGAGGAGCTCGCGCCGAAGCGCGCTGAGCTGATCGGCGGCGACGGCCGCGGCGTTGCGGGGCGTGTAGTCGTACTGCGGCGGCACCCCGGCCCGGGCTTCCTCGCGGCGCGTCTCGGTCTGGACGGCGCTCTCGAACGAGATCGCGCGCGGCGCCACGATGTCCGCCCGGGCGACGTCGCCGACGGTCAGCGCCAGCGGCTGGGGCGACAGGATGTCGATCCCCAGGATCAGCGTGAGGACCACCACGAGCACCGCAGCCGACGTGCCGAGCCGTCCGGCGTCCCGGCGGGTGAACCGCAGGCCCTCCTCGACGCGGCGGGTCAGCATCGCGGGCTCAGTGACCGGCCCCGTCGTGCGCGGCGAGATCGCGGCGGGCGAGGGTGGCCGCGACCAGCTCGCTCACCTGCCTGCCGTCCGCCCGCCCCCGCGTCCGCGGGGAGAGCCAGCCCATGACCTTGCCGAGCTCTCGCGGGGAGCCGGCGCCGGTCGTCTGGATCGCCTCGTCGACGAGCGCCTGCAGCTCCGCCTCGTCGAGCGGCTGGGGCAGGAATCCCTGGAGGATGGCGATCTCCGCCTCTTCCTTGGCCGCGAGCTCCTCGCGATTGCCCCGGCGGAATGCCTCCACCGACTCGCGCCGGGTCTTCACCTCGCGCGTCAGCACCACCAGCAGCTCGTCGTCGCTCAGCTCGCGCCGCTCGCGTTTCTCGACCATGTAGGCGGCGGCCTGGGTCATGCGCAGGACGTCCCGACGCAGCGAATCGCCGGACCGCATCGCGGCCGTGAGCTCCGTCTGAATCCGATCTCGGAGGGACACCGGAGATGGCACCTCGGGCGGGGTGAACGCCCGCGGGGCTCTGGTCAGCCCTGCTGCGTGCGGGCGTTCTTCTTGCGCTTCGCTTCCTTGCGCTTCCGCTTCACGCTCGGCTTCTCGTAGTGCTCGCGCCGGCGAGCCTCGGCGAGGATGCCGCTCTGCTGGATCTTCTTGTTGAAGCGGCGAAGGGCGCTCTCGAACGTCTCGTTGTCACCCACTCGAACTTCCGCCAATCCGGGTTCACCTCCTCGGGCTGTCGTCTGGCACCCGCGATCCCGGCTCGTGGCCCGACGGCTCGGTCGCGTCCCGGCCGGGATCCGGCTGTTGCCGGCGCGCCCGGTCGAGGGGCTGCGGGAGTCTACCGGAGCCCGTGTGGCACGGCAACCGACCGGTGAAGCGGACAGGGCGGCGTACGATGCCGCGCGTGGCCACACTCCTCGACCTCCTCGACGGCGCCGTCGCGACGTACAGCGACCGGCCGGCGCTCGGAGAACGCCTCGACGACGGATCGACGGCCACGTGGTCGTACCGGGAGCTCGATCGTCGGACCCGGCTGGCGGCCTGGCGACTGCGTCGGCTGGGGCTCGAGCCGGGCGACCGGATCCTCACCTGGTCGCCATCCATGCCGGCGCTTGCGGCGGCCTACTTCGGTGCGATGCGCGCCCGACTGGTGCTCGTGCCGCTCGACCTCCGGATGTCGCGCGAGGCGGTCGAGGGCATCGTCGCCAGGTCCGGCGCCCGGCACCTGCTCCTGGGCACGGGCCGCGATGGCGGCGATCCTCGCCAGGTTGGCCTGGAGACGTTTCCCACCACCCCGCTCGACGACGTCGTGGCCGACGCGGACGACGAGATGCCGCCCGACTGGGAGACGCAGCTCCGCGCCTGGCGCGCGCCGGCGGACGACGAGGTCCTCGAGCTGATCTTCACCTCTGGCACGACCGGCGCGCCGAAGGGCGTGATGCTGGCCCACGACAACGTCACGGCCTCGATCGAGACGTTCCACCGGATCATCCCGCCGCTCGAGCACCGGATCGTCTCGCTCCTGCCGCTGTCCCACCTGCTCGAGCAGTCCGTCGGGCTCTTCTACGCGCTGTCGGTAGGTGCCAGCGTCCTGTATGTCGGCAGCCGCAATCCGCGCGTGATCTTCGAGGCCCTGCGGAGCCACCGGGTCACCTCGATGGTCGTGGTCCCGCAGGTGCTGGACCTGTTCTGGAGCGCCATCGAGCGGGAGGTCGAGAAGCAGGGCCGGAAGGCGGCCTTCGGTCGGCTGCGCGGTGTCGCCCGACGGCTGCCGATGGCCGTCCGGCGGCTGATGTTCCGGAGTGTCCATCGCCGGCTCGGAGGCGACTTCCGGCTGTTCGTCTCGGCCGGGGCGTTCCTGCCGCCGGCCCTCCAGCAGGCCTGGGAGGACATCGGCGTGACCGTCCTGCAGGGCTACGGCGCGACGGAAACCGGGACGGGCACGTCGACCCGGCTCGACGACCACGGGCTGGGCACGGTGGGCCGCCCACCCGAGGGGGTCGAGATGCGGATCGCCGACGATGGCGAGGTCCAGTTCCGCGGCCCCACCCTGTTCAAGGGCTACTGGGACGATCCGGCAAAGACCGCGGAGGCGTTCACGCCCGACGGCTGGTACCGGACCGGCGACATCGGCCGCCTGGACGACCGCGGGCGGCTCGTCCTGTCCGGCCGCAAGAAGGACATCATCGTCCTGCCCAACGGCTTCAACGTCTATCCCGAGGACCTCGAGAACGCCCTCCGCGTGGCCGGCATCCGCGACCCCGTCGTGATCGAGACGCGCCCCGGCCGGATTGAGGCGATCCTGCTCGATCCCAGGGCCGGCGGTCTGGTCGGGGCGGGGGCGGGCACCGCCGACGCCTCGACCGAGGAGACCCGCGCCCAGCTCGACGCCGCCGTCCGGACCGCGAACGCCCGGCTCGGGCCCAGCCAGCGGATCGCCGGCTGGCGGCTCTGGCCGGACGAGGACTTGCCGCGGACGCACACGCTCAAGGTCAGGCGCGACGAGGTCAGGCGCTGGGCGGCGACCGACGAGCCGCTGCCCGTCCGCGGGGACTGAGCCACGAGAGGCTGAGCCGCGCGGCGCCGGCCCGCCCGCTTCAGCCGGGCACCGGGACGTCCGTGCCGACCCCGCCCAGCGCCGCGACCACGTCCGGCTCCTGGTCGTCCGGCGAGTCCGGCGGCGACGCGTAGAAGACGGCCGTCGGCCCGACCACCCGGATGACGAACTGCGTGCCGGTCGGGAACTGGACGCGACCGACCGGGCTGCCCACGTACGCCGCCTGTTCGGCCGCTGCCGCGGAGGCCGCCGCCGGGTCCCTGAACTCGTAGATCGCGATGTAGCCGTGCGTCGGGTCGTCCGGCAGCACGGCCTGGATGACCGTGCGCGGCGCCCGGGCGAACGCGCCCGTCTCGGCCGGCCGGTAGGCGAGCTGCGGCTGGTCGATGACGACCCGCCGGGCACCGAGCGCGCCCGCAACGACGTCGCGGCTGGCCTGGAGCGCAGCGCTCGGCGAGCCGCCCGGCCCGGTGCTCGCCGCCGGCCGGCCGGCCGGCGGTGCGCTGCCGGCGCCGGCACCGCAGGCCGCGAGCGTGAGCGCCACGGCCGCGAGCAGCGTCGTCGTGCGCCGCGCACGCCTCACCCGGGCGGCCACGACATCGAGCGGCCGCCGAGCAGGTGGAAGTGCAGGTGCTCGACGCTCTGTCCGCCGTCCGGCCCCACGTTCGTGACGACCCGCCATCCGCGGGCGAGCCCGGACCGGTCCGCCACGTCGGCGATCGTGGCCCATAGCCGCGCCAGGAGCTCCCCGTCGGTCAGGCGGAGATCGGCCGCGGAATCGACGTGCTGCTTGGGGATCACGAGGACGTGCGTCGGCGCCTGCGGGTTGACGTCGGAAAAGGCGAGGACCAGATCGTCCTCGTGGACCGTGTCGGCTGGGGTCTCGCCGGCCACGATTCGGCAGAACAGGCAGTCATCAGGCACGGATCGATCCTCCCCGAACGGTGCGCCTCACCACAGGTCCGGCTTCGCGCTCATCAGAAAGCCGATGGTCCCGACCAGCCCCGCCATCGCGTACGAGACGTAGCGCTGCCGCCGCGCCCGAACCTTCCAGACCGTGTCGTCCGCCGTCGCCCGGATGCCGAGGAGCCGGCGCAGGTTCGGCCGCTGGATGAAGAACGCGATCAACAGGTTGAACGCGTAGATGGCGAGCGCCACCAGGAGCCACGGCTGCTGGAGGAGCCGCGTGCCGAGGACCGCCACGAGCCCCACCCCGGTCAGCGCCAGCCCCAGGCCGACGACGAGCGTGCCCTGGCTCTGCATCCAGATCAGCCCGCGCACGAACCGGCTCGGAGCCTCCTCGGCGCGCCGGTGTGCCCGGAGCCCGAAGGGCAGCAGGATCGAGGGCAGGAACAGCGCGACGGCGAGCAGGATGTGCGTTCCGAGCAGGAGCGGGAAGAGAGAGGCCGGCATGGGCTCCGATTGTAGGGCCGGACCTTCCTCGCGCCCTTCGGTCAGGACCGGCGGACGGCCTCGAGTGCGACCCAGTCCCCCTCGGCGGACCGGTCACGGACGGCCAGGCCGTGACCCCCCAGGGCGGCGCGGACCTCCGGCTCGCGGTCGACGAAGATGCCGCTGGCGAGCAGCGTTCCACCGGGCAGGAGCTCGTCGCGGAGCGTTCCGGCGAGCGTGACGAGCAGGGACGCGATGAGGTTGGCCAGCACCACCTCGCGTGGACCGCCGGCCGCCGGGAGGCTCCCCAGTCGCGCCTGGACACGGTCGGTGACACCGTTCCGGCCGGCGTTGGCCGCCGTGGCCTCGATCGCGATCGGATCCGTGTCGACCCCGAGGACCTCGGCCGCTCCCAGCCGAGCCGCCGCGATGGCCAGGATCCCCGAGCCGCAACCCACGTCGAGCACCCGACGGCCGGCGAGCACGCCGCGGTCCGCCAGGGCCTCGATCGCCGCCAGGCACAGCCGGGTCGTCGGGTGGAGCCCCGTGCCGAAGGCCATGCCCGGGTCGAGCGCCAGGACCACGTCGTCCGGCGCAGCCCGGTGACGTCGCCACGTGGGACGGATGACCAGCCGCCGTCCGAGGCGGAGCACCGGGAAGTGCCGCTTCCAGGCCTCAGCCCAGTCGGCCTCGTGGACGAGCCGGGTCGTCAGCTCGCCGATCGGCCGAAGCCCGAACGCCTGCAGGTGGCCGAGAGCCTCCGTCGCCTCCACCACCGCGGCCTCCGCGATCGCGCGATCCCGCGCCGGCACGTAGGCCCGGACGGTTGCGGGGCGGGTCGGGTCCACCCGAGCCTCGAGGCCCTCCGCGACGAGCTCGAATGCCGGCTCGACGCTGCTGCCGCCCGGCGCGACGCGGCCGAGGATCTCGCTGACGGCCTCGACGGCCTCGACGTCCGCGACGACCGACAGCTCCAGCCAGGCGTCACGGTCTGCTCCGGCGGCCGACTCGCCCGCCGAGCGGCTCACCCGAGCCCGAGCTTCTCGCGCAGCCCGCCGCGGCCGTTGGCCGAGACCGTCTCGCCGCCTTCGCGCGCCAGCTCCTCGAGCAGCTCGCGCTGCCGCCTGCTGAGCTTCGTCGGCACGGCGACGTTGACGAAGACGTGCAGGTCCCCGCGTGAGCCGGACCGGCGAAGGTGGGGCACGCCCTTGCCGCGCAGCCGGATCTCCGTTCCGGGCTGGGTGCCGGGCTTGACCTCGACCTCCTCCTCGCCGTCGACCGTCGGGACGCTCAGCCGCGTGCCGAGAGCAGCCTGCGCGATCGACACGTCGGCCTCGTAGACGAGCTCCGTTCCCTCGCGCCGGAGCTCCGGGTGCGGGGTCACGTGGACGACGACGTACAGGCTGCCAGCCGGGCCGCTCCGCGGGCCGACCTCGCCCTCGTTCGAGAGCCGGATCTGGTGACCCTCGTCGATCCCGGGCGGGATGGAAACCCGGAGCGTCCGGTTCCGCTCGACTCGACCGTCGCCCTTGCACGTCTCGCACGGAGTGTCCACGATCCGGCCGTCGCCGCGGCAGCGCGGGCAGGTCGAGACGTTGACCATCTGGCCGAGCATGGTCTGGCGGACCGCCCGGACCTCCCCCCGGCCGTTGCACTGCGGGCAGGTCGACGAGCTCGTGCCGGGCTTCGCGCCCGAGCCGCTGCAGGTCTCGCACCGCCCGAGCACCGGGAACTCGATCTCCTTCTCCGCCCCGCGGATCGCCTCCTCGAAGCTGATCCGGATGTCGTAACGGAGGTCGGAGCCGGCCTGCGGGCGGCCGCGACGGGCACCCGCAGCGGCCCCCCCGAAGAAGGCATCGAAGATGTCGCCGAAGCCCCCGAAGCCGCCCTCGAAGCCGCCGCCGTCCTGGCCCAGGCCCGCCCGCCCGAACGTGTCGTACGTCTGGCGGCGCTGCGGGTCGGACAGGACCTGGTACGCCTCGTTGATCTCCTTGAACCGGGCCTGCGCCTCGGGTTCCTTGTTGACGTCCGGATGCCACTGCTGGGCCAGCTTGCGGAAGGCGCGCTTGATCTCGGCGTCGGACGCCCCGCGTTCGACGCCCAGCACCGTGTAGAGGTCGCGTTCGGTGGCCATCGGGCCTGAATGGTAGCGGGAGGGCGTCCGGGATCGCGGTCGGGGCTCTTGCGGCGGTCCGCGTCGGCAGTGCCGGTTTGCCCCATCTACCAATCGGGGTGGCCGCGGGAGCGCAATTCCACTCCAAGCATCGCCAGCGCGGCGCCAAGTCCCCCGTTTCACGCCCAGACGGCCGCTGCGCCGGGCAATCCCGGCCTCGCTGGCGCGTCCGCGACCACGTCCGTTGGTAGATGACGCAGAGGTGGGCCGAGGTGGTCGGATCCTCGGCCCTCAGGCCCGCGGCCGCCGAGCGCCCCTTGCCCTCAGCCGTCCGCGAGCTCCCGGGCACGCGCGAAGACCGCCTGGAGCATCGGTGGGGTCAGACGTCCCGTGAACGTGTTCTGCTGGCTCGGGTGGTACGAGCCGACGAACGCGTACGGCCCGACGCGCGCCTCCGCCCCGTGCCCGAAGCGGGGCCGTGGCCGCGCGACATGCCCCAGCGAGGCCACCGTCCGGAGCGCCGCGTCCCACCCGATCTGCCCGAGCGGGACGATCACCCGCACCCGATCGAGCAGCGCCAGCTCGCGGACGAGATACGGGGCGCAGGTGTCGCGCTCCTCGACGGTCGGCCGGTTGAGCGGCGGGGCGCAGCGCACGGCCGCGGCGATGTACGCGTCGTGGAGGGTCAAGCCATCGTCGGCTCGCTGGCTCACCGGTCGATCGGCCATCCCAGTCGCGTGGAGCGCCGGCCACAGGAAGTCGCCCGATCGGTCGCCGGTGAACACCCGGCCGGTGCGGTTGCCGCCGTGCGCGGCCGGGGCGAGCGCCACGATCAGCACCCGCGCATCCGGGTCGCCGAACCCCGGAACGGGCCGGCCCCAGTACACCTCGTCGCGATGGCGCGCGACGCGCTCGCGGGCCACGAGCTCCCGCCAGGCGACGAGCCGCGGGCAGCGGAAGCAGTCGACGATCTCGGCGGTCAGGGCGGCCAGTTCCATTCGTCGGGTGGAAGGGTCGTCCCGGTCAGCGTGGCGGTCCATCAGGGGTGCATTGTCCCTGCGGCCGGTCGCCCGCAGGCACTGCCGCGCCGCCCGGTCTGGCAGATACCACCGCGCGTAGTACGAGATGAGCTCTTGTCCCCGATCGACGGTGCTCCATGCGGCGTCCCGCACCGCCGAGCCGGACGGTCCGGTCAGGCACCACCGGGGTTGGTATCCGGCGAGGCCGGGGTGCCCTGCACCACGCGGGCTGGTAAACGCCAGCAATTTCGGCTCGGCGGACGGCTTGCACCATCCGGGATGGTATCTGCCGGCTGCGCGCCTCCGTGGCGCCTCCGTGGCACCCCGCGATGGCTACCGCAGCAGCAGCTTGTCGAGGCGCCGCGAGACGATCAGGAGGCCGGCCACGCCCATCACGGTGAGGTAGACGACGTGGACGAGGGCGCTCGCGTCCACCACCCCGACCGCCAGCGAGCGGAGCAGGTCCACGCCCTGGTAGAGCGGCGTCAGCTGGACGAGGAGCCGGAGCCCTTCCGGGTAGGCGTCGAGCGGGTAGAACGTGCCGGAGAACAGGAACATCGGCAGGATGACGAGCTGGATCAGGTCGAAGTCCTGCCACGTCCGCATGAACGACGTGGCGGCCATCCCGACCGCGCCGAACGCAAAGCTGATCAGCAGCGCGGCCGGCAGCGTCAGCAGCAGCCAGGCGGACACGCCGAGTCCCAGGACGACCATGACCACGAGAAACCCGGCCGTGTAGAGCGCCCCGCGGATCAGCGCCCAGGCCAGCTCGCCGAGGGCGATGTCGGCCGTCGACAGCGGCGTGGACAGGATCGACTCGAACGTCTTCTGGTACTTCAGCTTGAAGAAGAAGTTCAGGGTCGCCTCGGTGACCGCCCCGTTCATCGACGAGCTGGCGAGGAGGGCGGGTGCGATGAAGAGCTGGTACGAGATCTCCCGACCGCCGGGGCCCGGGACCGTGCCCACGAGCTGGCCGAGACCGAAGCCGATGCTCAACAGGTAGAACAGCGGCTCGAAGAACCCGGAAACGATGACGAGCCAGCCGTGGCGGTAGACGTACAGGTTCCGTTCGATCAGTCGCAGCGCACGGCGGCTCCCGAACATCAGCGGCGGCGTGACGCGCAGGGGCAGCGTCATCCGCGGATCAGCCGGCGCTCGATCAGCCGGACCGCCGCCCAGGTCGACACGACGACGACCGCGGCCAGGACCACGACGTGGGCCAGCATCTGCGCCGGCTGCTGGCCCAGCGTGCCGAGCACCAGGCCGCGCGTGAGATCGACGCCGTGCCAGAGCGGCGACAGCCAGGCGATCGGCCGGACGGCGTCCGGCAGCGATTCGATCGGGAAGAATGTGCCCGAGAACAGGAACAGCGGCGTGATCCCGAACCGGAAGATGACGTTGAACCGGTTCGGGGTTCGCTGCGTCGCCGAGAAGGCGGTGATCGGGGCGGCGAACGCCATCCCGGTCAGGACGGCCACCGGGATACCGAGGACGACCAGCGGCGAGTGCGCGGCGCCGAGCACGACGATGACCACGGTGAATACCCCGGCGATCATTGCCATCCGGATCGCCATCCAGAGGAGGTTGCCGAGGGCGATGTCGCGCGGCGACAGGGGCGTGGCGTACATCGCGTGGAACGTTCGCTGCCAGTTGAGGCCGCCGATGATCGGGAACGTCGCCTCGAACGCGGCCGACTGCATGACGGTCGCGGCGAGCAGCCCCGGCGCGAGGAACTCCAGGTAGCTCAGCCCGCCCAGCGCCGCGTCCCCGGAGCGATCGACGTACCCGCCCAGCCCGAGTCCCATCGCGGTCAGGAACAGGATCGGGCTGAGGAACGACGTGAAGACCGACGAACGGAACGTCCGGCGGTACTGGACCGCACGATGCTCGATCACGCGGCTGAGCCCGGCCATCGCTACTCGACGAGGGAGCGGCCGGTCAACCGCAGGAAGACGTCCTCCAGGGTCGAGCGCCGCACCAGGACCGTCTCGGGCTCGAGGCCCCGCTCGTGCGCGGCCGCGGCCACGGCCTCGCCGTCGTCCGCGTACAGGAGCACGCGGTCGGCGAGGTGCTCGATCCGCTCGGCCAGCCCGTCCAGCCGGCCGTCGAGGCCATCCTGGACGCCCGGGGCGAATCGGAGCTCCGTCACCTCGCGGGTCGAGTAGCGGTCGATCAGCTGGCGCGGCGAGCCCGCGGCGACGATCTTCGCCTTGTCCATGACCACGAGGCGGTCGCACAGCTGCTCCGCCTCGTCCATGTAGTGGGTCGTCAGGACGAGCGTCACCCCGCGCTGCTTGAGACGGTACAGGCGGTCCCAGAGCAGGTGGCGCGCCTGCGGGTCGAGGCCCGTGGTCGGCTCGTCGAGGAGCAGCAGGTCCGGCTGATTGATCAGCGCCCGGGCGATCGTCAGCCGCCGCTTCATGCCGCCGGACAGCGGCTCGACCTCGTCGTTCTGGCGCTCGGTCAGCTGGGCGAAGTCGAGGAGCTCATCGGCTCGGCGACGGCACTCCGCCCGCGGCAGGCCGAAGTAGCGGCCGTACAGGACGAGGTTCTCGCGAACCGTGAGCTCCGTGTCCAGCGTGTCCTGCTGCGGGACGACGCCGAGCCGCGCCCGGATCTCCGGGCCGTGGGTCCGGGGGTCGAGGCCGCGAACCGTCAGCGTGCCCTCGGTCACGGGCGAGACGCCGCCGATCATCCGCATCGTGGACGTCTTGCCGGCGCCGTTCGGGCCAAGGAAACCGAACGCCTCGCCGGGCGCGACGTCGAAGTCGATGGCGTCCACGGCGGTCATCGACCCGAACCGCTTGGTCAGGCCGCGGGCATGGATGAGCGAGGATTCGGAGGCACCGGGCATGGGCGGGCATCGTACCGCACGCTCCGTCGAGGCCTGTCAGGTATCGGCGCCACCGAGCCCCACGGATAAACATGCTATGCTGCGGTAGCACAAAGAAACCGGATCCCCGATCCGCACCAGGGAGCCGCCGCCATGGCCAACCTACCCGAAGCTGTCGAGCGCCTCCTCGAGGCCGCCCTCGTCGGCGAGCTGACCGTCGTCAACCCGTCCGGGCGACCGATCACCTACCCCCTGATCCCGCTCTACGACGGAGGCAACGTCTACCTCACCTCGTCGACCCTCTTCAGCCGCAAGCTCGAGCACATCCGGGCCAACCCGCGGGTCGCCCTCTCGATCACCGATCCGGTGGCGACCGGGCGGTCGGACCGGGCGACGATCCAGGGCGACGCCCGGATCATCGACGAGGACCCGCACGGCGGCTGGGAGCGCCTCCTCTCCACCTGGGAGAAGAAGGAGCCGTCGATCGTGACCTTCCTCAAGGCCCGTGTGGCACTGCCGCTGTTCTTCGAGCGGGCGCTGATCGAGGTGACGCCGAGGCGGGTCCTCTACTGGTCGGACGGGTCGGCGGCGAGCGCACCCGAGACGACGACCGTCGAGCGGGAGGCCGCGTGATGCGCAGCACACCGGAGCTCGACGCGCGCGGCGGCCTGGACAAGCTGGCCACGTATCCATTCCACGTCCTGACCTGGGTCGGCGCGGACGGCTACCCCGTCAACGTGGCGGTCGAGGCGACGATCGATCCGGCGACGGGAATCGCGTCGTTCGCCGTGCCGGCCGGGCTCGACCTGCCCGCCGGCGGCGAGATCTCGCTGACCGGCTCGCACATCCGGCCGCAGCCGGGCTACGGGTACGACCAGCGGCGCCACGTCACGGTCTGGGGCTCGGTGGCCACCGATCGCCCGGGCCGCCTCACGCTGGTCGCCGAGCGCGCCTGGGGCTGGGACGAGGCGGAGGTCCCGTTCTTCGAGTACAGCGAGCGCTCGATCGGCCAATCCCGCAAGTACTTCGACGCGCTGTCGCGCGAGCGCGGCACGCCCGTCCGCCCGAAGCTCTCGCTCGGCTTCCTGACGCTGCGCACGACCCGGCTGCCGTTCCTGACCGCCACGATCGTGCCCGTCGTGCTCGGCATCCTGATCGCCGCCAGCGACGGCGCGTTCGACCTGCTGACGGCCGTCCTGACGGTCATCGGCGCAGCGTTCGTCCAGCTCGCGGTCAACGTCAGCAATGACGTGTTCGACTCGGCCCAGGGCGCCGACGACGCGAACGTCACGCCGACCCAGTTCAGCGGCGGCTCGCGGGTCATCCAGTACGGCCTCGTGACGTTCCGGCAGATGGCCGGCCTGACGGTCGCGTTCTTCGCCGCCGCCGCCGCCATCGGGCTCGTCCTAATGGTCCTGCGCGGCTCGCCGGCCCTGCTGGCGATTGGCGTCATCGGCTTCGTGGTCGGGCTCGGCTACACCGCCCCGCCGCTCAAGCTTGTCTACCGCGGCCTTGGCGAGATCGCGGTCGCCGTCGGGTTCGGGCCGCTCATGCTGCTCGGCGCGTACGTCGTGCAGACTCGCGGCGCGCTGTCGTGGGAGCCGTTCGTCGCCTCGGTCCCGATCGCGCTGCTGATCGCCCTCGTCCTGTACGTCAACGAGATCCCGGACCGGCGCGGCGACGCGAGGGCCGGCAAGCGAACGCTGCCCGTCCGGTTCTCGCCCCAGGTGGTCGTGACCGGCTACCGCGTCGCCACGCTCGCGGCCTACGCCGTGCTGCTGGTCGGGGTCGTCGCCGGCTTGCTGCCGATCCCGGCCCTGCTGATGCTCCTGACCGTGCCGCTCGCCCTGCGGGTGGAGCGCGGCCTGCGCCCCAACTACGACAACCCGTACGGGCTGATGGCCGTGATGGGGGTCAACATCCGGCTCCACCTGTACGCGGGCCTGCTGCTCGTGGCGGCCTACGTGCTGGTGCTCCTCGCGCAGGCCGTCGCCCCGGGCGTACCGCTCTTCATCGGCCGCTAGCGGGACGGGCGCCCGCCGGGGCCGGCGAAGGCCGGGGCCGGCGAAGGCCGGGGCGGCCGCGCCCGCCCGGGCCCTGCGCGCCCGCCTGCCCACGACCTCTTCGGGCGATGCAGGGCACCATGAGCCCATGAGGACCCGACGGCGGCACTACTGGACCCTGCTCCGGGAGAGCTTCTGGTTCGTCCCCGGGCTGATGGTGGTCGGGTCGATCGCGCTCGCGGTCATCCTGCTCACCGCCGATGCGTCGCTCGTCGGGCAGCTGCCCGAGTGGATGTATGCCGGCGGGGCCGGCGGTGCACGAGCGCTGCTCGCCACCATCGCCGGCTCGATGGTGACGGTCGCCGCGCTTGGTTTCTCGATCACGATCATCGCCCTCGTGCTCGCCTCCACGCAGTTCGGCCCGCGGCTGCTCACCCTGTTCATGCGCGACGTCACGAGCCAGTGGACCCTCGGGATGTTCGCCGGCACGTTCGCGTACTGCATCCTCGTCCTGCGGTCGATCCGCGATCCCGGCGAGAGCGGCCCGCCGTTCATTCCGGAGCTGTCGATCACCGTGGCCATCGCCCTCACGCTGCTCAGCGTCGGGGCGCTCATCCTCTTCTTCCATCACGTGGCCGTGTCGATCCAGGCCCCGAAGGTGGTGTCCGTCGTGGCCCGCGATCTCGACCGCGCGATCGAGCGGCTGTACCCGGCCGCGCTGGGCATCGGCGGCCCACCCCCACCGCCGGAGGCCATCCCGAGCAGCGACCGGGACGCGGTGATCACCGCGTCAGCCGACGGGTACGTGCAGGTCGTCGACGACGCGGTCCTGCTCGATCTCGCGACGAGGCACGACCTCACGGTCCGGCTGGTTATCCGCCCGGGCCTGTTCGTGGTCCGAGGCAACCCCGTCCTCATCGCCCGACCGGCCGATCGTGTCGACCGGCTCGTCGAGGACCGACTCCGGGCGACGCTCATCGTCGGCGACGTCCGGACGGCCGAGGACGACATCGAGTTCTCGGTCCGCCAGCTCGTCGAGGTCGCCCTGCGGGCGCTCTCCCCAGCCATCAACGATCCGTTCACGGCGATGGCCGCCATCGACTGGCTCGGGGCCGCGCTGGCCCGACTCGCGGTCGCGGAGCTCCCGTCCCGGTACCGGTACGACGACGGCGGGACGCTGCGCGTCATCGCCGACATCTCGACGTTCGGCGGCATCGTCCACACGATCTTCAGCCGGATCCGGCATTACGGAGCCACGAGCCCGGTCGTCCTCAACCGGCTGCTCGAGGCAGCCGTCGCCTTCGGCCCGCGGGTCGAGGACGAGGCGGATCGCGAGCTGGTCCGCGCCGAGTGCGAGGCTGTTCGCCGGGCGGGCCGCGCCCTGCTGCAGAGCGAGACGGACGTCGCGGAGCTCGAGAAGCGGTACGACACCGCAGCCGCCGCTCTCCGCCGCTGATCCGCGCCGCCCGGGCCGCGCCCGCAACGCCGTGAGGTCGGTGACGCGACCACGACGCGTCGTCGCATCGAAGCCCACCGGACCGTGTTCGACGTCGAGTTCCCGGTGCGCGGCTGGGCGGTCCGGCGCTGGCTCGCGGCTC